>Ga0222650_1000030_pt1 | contig 153842 bp, 118 predicted proteins | sample AntAcemetagen367_FD_179820 | JGI IMG/M metagenome (GOLD analysis project Ga0222650, IMG submission 179820) | Saline water microbial communities from Ace Lake, Antarctica - #367 | ecosystem: Environmental > Aquatic > Non-marine Saline and Alkaline > Saline | place: Antarctica: Ace Lake... | reverse complement strand
AATGCATCTTAAATCCATACAAGAAAACAGAGGGACACAGGGAAAAAGATAGGAACACTACGCGCAACGCATGTATCTGTAATGGAAGTCTGAGTGATTTTTGGAATAGTTTTAACAACACCGTTCCTACTGGATGATTTCTGATTTACATATATCATGTGGATTCTCCTGAAAGTTATAAAAAAAACTGCTACTTACAAGTACATCCTAAAAATAAGCTGTCAATCCTTTTTTAGGGCTTCGGTCGGGTTCGGGCGCATTCACGAATTGGTGACGATTGCGTAACTCGGACAGGCGGTATCGGCATCGGGATCGCTATCGGTATCGAAGCTGAAAACATGGAACGCCACCCAATTAAAAGACCTACGTGGCTGATTGACTCAAGTATCCACTATATCTTGTGGGTTAGGAATGCAGGAAAGTTAGACTGTGGCAGATTTAAAAATGGATTGCGTGTCTGTAGTAACATGATGAAACCGAAGAAAGTTCATTTTTTGCCACAAAAAGGCACAAAAAAACGCATCCCCTATAACCCCGTTCTGCAACAATTCATTCCAATACAAGGACTTATCTAAATGGGTTGATAAATAAATTTTTTAAAAAAGTTTCATAGCGGGGTTATAGGGGCGGTATTTTTTTTGTGCCTTTTTGTGGCAAATTCTTCTCCACTATTTTCAGAGAAATCAACATGTTGGGGGTACTTGAGTCAATCAGCCACGTAGGTTAAAAGATTCTACCCATAAAGATGGGGCGAACCCGTTCCAACTACCGGCAGGAAAATACCTCAGGGCTCAGGATTTCGATCCCGATAGCGATCCCGATCCCGATACCGACCTTTACCAATTGTGGGATGCGCCCTTATGGTTCTACGGGGGTTATGAAGGAAACGCTACCCGCCTGAAGGTAAAAAACGCGTTATTTTGGGATGAGGAGTTCTTTGGTTTCTAAATCTTGTGACCTGCTGGCAACATTTAATTCGTCGGCTTGGATAGTTCATAGAATTGGGAGCTTACTACTTTGATCTAACCAAATATCAGACTTACCGACCGTTTGAAGTACAGGCCTTCCATGTGGGGACGTGCTTGATTGAATAAATGGTTTACTCTCGCATACCCTGCAGGTAGGTCGGCGAGTGGGATGCGAGTGTTTTTGCCATTATTCAATTCCCAAGCTCAGTGTGACCCTTCTGGGAATGAACTCAGATGGCAAGCTCCTCGCCGCTAGTAACGGATCGGTGGTGATCTTCACGAGAGAAGGAAAAACTTTTAAGGACGTTTCGAATTCTAACCGCTGGGGAAACGAGGAGATTATGCCTTTCGGGTCTAAAATCTATCTGGACGTGGAGGGCGATCCCCTCTGAACCTACTTCAGGTTGAAACAGTTCTGAACCGGGAGAAAGTGTTTGAATGACTGCACGAAAATGATACGGCCGGAAAGCCCTGAGTTACAGATGCCATAAAATGAAATCACTCGGGATCCGGGAACAGGCTGAGGGTCAGGGCGGTGTCTGTCGGGATGGTGCCATCGATATCTACAAGGGTGAAGGTGCCGGGATAAAGAAAACTTTCCCGATCGGGTTTCTGGATGCCCCAAGAGGAGCGATTCTTCTCCGACTCGACATAGCCAAGGGACAGATCTAGTCCTATATAGCTGCGTTTCGAATAGTCGACCGATTCCTTAATGTTGGGACTTCCAGACAGTAGCAGGCCCACCGTGTACCCTGTGTCTGTGCGGGCACCATAGGGAGTGGCCAGTTTGGTGATGTGCTTTCCAGCCCAAGGAATAAATCCCGGACTAAACATAGGAATTTCCTGTGGGGTAAACCAGACTTGAAACACATTGCCGTCGTAGCCCAGACCAGCGAAGTCAGAGGGGTCGCGCAGGTCCAGTAGCAGATTGAGCCAGTCTCCCGCGCTCCAGGGCCACATGCTACCCGGATGATGGATGAGGTCATCCTTAATGACGGACACCTCAATGCGAAGCGCCTTATCCTCACGTGCCACCCTATAGGTACAGATCACTTCACCGGAGGCGTTGGTGATGGAAGCTCTGGCCTCCCCGTTGTTGCCGTGAAGGACCGGTTTACAGAAAAGATCGAGTACGAAATACCGGCGTAGCCCCTGTCGTTCGATCTCCACCACCACTGCGGACGAGGTGTCCGCCAATTGCGGGATGACGGGAACCGGCAGGGTAAGGTCTAACGCGTTGGTCCCCGTGAGGTCCAGCCTTTCCGATCCCGTCGCTTCACCCGAACTCCAAGAAACGGTCACCGGGCCAGGGAACGTCGTGCGCAAAGTCAGAGGAATCGATATACTATCCAGGGGCAAGATGTTCGCATCCGCGACAAGATCCACGGAGAGGCGGACCGGTTCAGGGGGAACCATACGATCCCCCTCCAGCAGGCCTCCTAAATTCAGATGGGTCCACAGACTGCGGGCAATCTGATAATGGCCCCGCGCGCAGGGATGCACGCCGTCAGGACGTAGCAAGCCGTACCGGGGAATCGTCAATTGGTAATCCTCGAATTCTGACTGGACCGGCACGAAGAACACCGCTTCCGCTTGCGCCACCTCTTTACACACCTCCCCCATCCGTCGTAAAAGAATCTTGGTTCCTTCCAGACGGAACACACTCATGGGTACGGTTTCATCAGTCAGCGTAGGAGAGAGGATCACCACGGTCGTCCCCTTCTCTTTGAGTCTGCGTACCAGTGAGGTGAGTTCGGTCCGGTATTGCTCCACTTTCGGCTCGATCGGATCGCCTTGTACCCAGAGGCTATTGATGGCGTCGTTCATGCCTATCATAATGGTAATGACGTTCGGATCGCCTTTGACCACCGTCTCAATTTTGGTGTTGGAAAGCTTCAAGCCTGATTGACCATTATTGACAAACGTTACGTTCGCGTCTGGGTGGGCATGCCTAAACACCCGCTCTACCATCTCTCCGTACACCTTGTGCGCAGTGATGCTGTCGCCGAAAAACCCAATTCGATCACCGTTCTTGATGAAACAGTTTCCCTCCGCACAATCGGTAAAGGGGGAAAAGAGGGTCAGAACCAAGCCTAACAGTATCTGTAGGTTTTGTTTCATTTGTGAAGGATGGGATTGTATCATCGTTTAATTATTCTCCCACCTTGATAGGTCCCCAGGTCTTGGGATCCAGACGAGCTTCGGTAGGCACATCAGAAACTAGGCCTGTTTTCTTATCGAACCAGTAAAGGCGTGAGCTGCGATTGGTTCCCGTAGAATCGGAGAAGATCACACCTGCGATTCCCTTGATTTCGCTTACCTTGGCCGGATCCAGTCCTATATCAGCCAGAGGCAGGCGGATCAGAACACTGTATTTACCCATGCTAATTTCGGATGTAATTCTAGCGGACTTCAGGCGGGTCACGACATCAAAGTTCTGCGCATTGGCTTCGTTCGTGGATACCACATAGGTGGTGGGATTGTCTGGTTTTTCAGCCTTCGTTTGCCAGTAGGTCACGGTTTCTCCGGAAACCAGTGGTGCTCCCAAGATGCGGATAGGTCCCCGGCCAGGAATGTCCAACTTCAGGTCTACAGAATCACCGCCGATGAAGGCATGGCTAAAACGTCCTTCACCGTTAACCCACGGACTGTTGTCGTTGACCTGATAGGCAATGACGAGATCCTTGCCATCATGGGCCATGGCCACACGGAACCAGCGAGACGGATCGCCTTCTTCTTGGATTCGGGCCGTCTCGGCACCTTCGAACAAGGGGGCATCCGCAGCAGTGGTTGAGCGGGGAGGATTAGTAGGGAGTTGGTCCACTTTGGTAAGGGTCAAGAATTCGGGTTCCTGATACGCTTCTTTGCGATTGGCCATGGCTATTTCCATACCCTCTTCAATTTTAGATTCGGAGGCGTTGATGGTCAGAATCTCTTTGCGGACCGTATCCAGATTGGTAATTTCCATAATGCGGAAGGCAGGGCCTCCCAACTGGGCCAGCACACGACCTTTTTCATCACGCCAGAAGAATCCGCCGAAGGATTCCTGACCAATCGAGGTCTCGTCCAATCTGACGTCGCTTTTTGAATCCTGAAGAATTGAGGAAAGGTAGAGCCCATCCATGCTTAGGAGGAACCATTGGCCCCTGTCTCCACCCAGAGCCGTGATACTTCCGACACCGGGCACATCTTCGACGACACCGTTTGTGCGGAAAGGAGCAATCAACAGTCCCCTACGTGCCGCAGGCGCGTCATGGCGTCTGTAGGGGTTTGGGTAAGCACCAATCCTGCCATCCACGGTGACATAGTTGATCCCATCCGAAATATTCCCTTCTCTGTCCATGACAAAAGTCGCGAGAGCCCCGTCGGGGCTAGGTCGGGTGTTGTCTCCTTTATAAAAACCTTTGACCAGTTGCTGGGGACGTTCTACATTCGTGAAATCATAAAGCGGAACCCCTACTTCGCTGAACCCGGTGGGGCGATAGAGATACTGATCAGCGGTGAGAATAGTCAGGTCGGGACGGATCCAGCCGGCACTCCAATAGTGGTTTCGGCCCTTAATACCGCTAACGGTTTCTCCTGGGTCTGCGATACCATTTGCGTTTTTGTCAATCCAGGCCTCACTTTCGTCTACGTCCTTGGTACGTAAATTATCATAGATGACGACCACGACCTTGCGGAAGACATTGTCTTTCCCGCGCAGTGCTATTTCAAAACCTTGAGAAGTGGTATCAGGAATGGTCATAGCGTATTCATGTCCGTTCAGTTCGTAAACTAATCCACGTTCGCCATGAGCCAACTCCGGATGAAAGAAGAGAGCCTTTTCGCGGGTGGGTCGCACCATGATATCCGGATCAGGATCGAGTTGAAATTCGATTCCGTGGACCATGAAGCGCTCGGAGTTATTGGTGAAGGCGAAGCCATACATTGCACCGTAGTCGGCACTTCCCCAGCGTTGCTCAACCAGTTTTCCACCGGGACTCCATGCGGATACACGGCGACAACTTTTATTTGCTTCTGACACCCAGAGCCGATTCTCAGAATCAAAGTCCAGCCCCCATGGGGAGATGAAATTTGTTTCGATGAACTTTCCGGCCGGGCGCAAAGAACTTTCGCTTTGGTAAGGCTGACCGAGGGTGTGAATCAACGTCCCTTTTTGATCATAGACAAAGACCTGATTGGAGCCCTGGTTACTGATGGCATATCGTTTCCCGTCGTTGCTGATGGCAAGGCGGACAGGATCCTTGAGATGCGTTGCCGTCATGGCCGTAGCTATGATCTGCCCTGACGCATCTAACTCGCAGATACGCCCATCCTGGAAGAGCCCCCAAAGCTTGCCTTGGGCGTTCTCCACAGCGAGCAGATTGGGAATATCGAGGGTACTTTCTATGTTTCCATCGGAAGGATTCATTCTCCATAAACTTTGACCCGGTACGCAGGCAAAGAGCTTTCCATAGGCATAGGTGATCGAGGCCGCATCCGGCATTTTTTCGAAATCGATGGGGAGAATGCTCTCCGAGCTGCGATCGGCATTTTCGAAGAGGATGATGTCACCGGTTTCGATATCCAGCTTTCGGACCATGGCCCGCTTGGTCCAGCTTTCTCTTGAGATCAAGTAGACAAAATTATCATCCATGGTGGCATCCAAACTTTCGGTGTCATCGGTCCAGAGAATCCTTCCATCCGGATTGATTCGCAGGACACCGGGAGCACCTTCGGTGTCGGAGAACGTCATGACGGTGATCTCAGCGCGGGTGGTGGTGGACGTAGGGAACCCGTGGTTGCTGCCCCAGGTCAAATTGCCTTTGTCCGTCGGCCAAGGAGGCGTGGACGAATTATAGACACTATTGACGTATTCAACACCGAAGGGTTTATGGTCGACGATCGCAACGGTGTATTTTCCGGAAGGCACTGGATTACCACTGTCATCTAAGCCGTCCCAGAAGTCGATATTCTTACCTGCCGAGCGCGGGAACTGGCCGAAGAGGTTGCGAACACGCACGCCCTTTTCATTATCGATGGCGATGCTGACCTCACGGTCTTCCGGTAGCGTATATTCAATAGGCATGGATCCTACTGTTTCAAAATTCAAGAATTTTTTAAGCCGAGCGGACTGAAGCGCTTTCTGGTTCGCGGAAATCTGGAGCTTGCCCTTGCCGCTAATAACAACTTTACCCCAGCCTTTTTTGGCGCGGAAAAAGAAGATCCGGTTTACGCTGTCGTTTTTGAGATTGTCAACCAGACGGTGCTCCAGTTTGTTACCTTCCGAGTTTCCCCACATAGCTTCGATTCCGAGTGTGAAAGAGTCACCGGCCATGAGAGGTTGGCTGTTAGTACGGATATACGTCCAGGGCCAAAACATTTCCATATTGTAGCCTTTGCCATCTTCCCACTCCGAAAAGGCGACCTTGCCGCCAAAGTCGTTCATGGTATTGCCGTATTTGTCGAGTTGGTCCTGATTGCGGGGGCCCGTCTCATCGTAAGGGGGTTTCGCCTTGAATCCACCATGGTGTACGATCATGTAGGGTTTGTCTTCTACAGAAGAATAGAAACCGTTGATGTGCATCTGATGTTCGGCATCGGTATTTTCGTCAAAAACAACACGGCCCTGGAAAGCATCGGCCTGCCAACTGTTCTGAAAATCTCGACCTCGGGTGTCATTCCTCATCGGAGAGTCGTCGCGGTAACGCATGAGCAGATAGACACCCTTGTCATCGTGCATCAGGTACGACCAGACGGCGTATTTATCGATCAAGGTTGGATCATTGTAGCTCCAGATACCAGCGGACAGATCCCAGTCATCGGTCTTGCCATCAATGATGACGTCACCGGGAGTGGGCACGGCTATAATCTGGCGGTTATTGGAGGTTGTCTCATTCTCTTCTGCCGCTTGTCCCGATAGGGCCAGAGTCATAAAATAAATGGAGGATAGTAGTTTTGCTTTCATAGTATGTAGTAGTGTTATTGTCTAATATATCTTACTGAGAAGGTCGGTTTGAAAATTTGAGTGGCCAGAGTTGTTCCTCGGGAGCTTTCAAAATGAGACCAATTTTGAAAGGAGCATAGCCGACGTTGTAGATGCGAAAATAAACCTGATTCCAGCCCTGCTTGAGGGTGACTTTTTTCACTGCCGTTTTCATGGGTAACCGTTCGAGGCTGACCTGCAACAAATGTGCTGATGATTCCATCCGTATTTTGTTTGTCGGTAATCGCCACGGTTACCAAATAGGTTCTGGGAAGGTCACCGTCATTGGGCAGACGATACGACACGTCCACCCCGGTTTCAGCACTAACCACCGAAGTCAAACCAGCACAGGCCAGTGCAATGATTCCCAAACATTTTAACATCAACGAAGAATTAAATTTACAGGTCCTCATAGTTAATGCTTAGGGTTTTTTAGGGGTTAATGACATCTATCGTCTATCTGGGAAATGATGTCTCCAGCAGATCGTCTTCCTTTCAGCATCAAATGAAAGTGTCATGTTTTTCATTACCCCGGAGAGAGAAACGTCCCCTTTTCCTTCACCGGAAAGTTCCGCCTCTCCATTTCTAGTCAGTAAAAGATGTACAGAAGGTCCGGTGGACTTTAGGCATACACCTTCCGCCTCGATGTCCCCTTCTCCCTGTAGAATAAAATGCGTACTCTCGGTCCTTCTGAGTACACTACCATATCGTCCTTTAAAGCGCATACCGGATACTGCACAATCCATATGGCTTCGAGAGAACCAATGTACATCGTCGATTCCATTCCCCACGATATGTACCCCTTTGCCTTCTGCGAGTAATTCACTTTGCACGGTCTCCTCACCTGGGGATAGAGGACGAATTACCGCCAAGAAGTGATCGGGTTCCGTTGCGGTTACTTGCAAATGCCGCATGCTAAACGTATCTTCAGGTTCTAGATGATATTCAAGGATGGGCTGCTGGGTAACCGCTTCTTGATCAAAGTGCTGTCCAGGAAATTGAACCTGCATATCGGTGCCAAATCGACCTTTAAAGGTAAAACCTTCTTTAGCATTTCCTGTATGCGAATCCGCTACGGCTTGTAAATGCCAATGGGTCAGTTGATCCTTTGGTAAGTTCAACTCATCGTGAAGAATGACATAGTCGTCTTTCACATAGGTCACGGAACGGCTATTCGCAGGGTTCGGTTCATGATAACGTTCATGCGCTAGAGCCACCAAGGTATGCTCACATGAATCGCTAAGAAAAACAGGTTCCCCCGGTTGTAACGCTTTCGGATTGACCCCTTGACTGAAATCCATGGGGCCACAACTATGAAAACGTTCGATATGCCCAGGGGCCAACGGCATATGGGTTTCACCAAACGATAAGGTGGTATGACGCCACGTTTCCCCAGCCTCCCCGCCGTCAAAAATAATAGGTCGTCCGCGGTGGATCAATAGAATACTACCTTCGGTCCGATGATAACGGTATCCGCCAGGACCCAGTTTAAACAACAGATAGGATTCATCATCTTGATGTACTTGGGTACGGGAGACGGTTCCGAATCCTTCCAGACGACGGCTGGGTAATTCAGGCGCAGCCGCGGGGTTCAGATCCGCTTCTTCCATCACCGAATAAAATAGGGCGTGTCGGGAAAAATGACCGCCATGACTTCCACCGGACTGATAAATCCAAAATAATTTTTCGGCGAAGACCGGGTCCCGTTCTCGGTAGATCAGTCCCATAAGAGCGAAAAATTCTGGGATATGTTGTCCAAGATGTGCATGATCCCCAATAGGAGGAATTCTTCTTGTTTTCTCTGTGAGGGTATAGCTTTCGTCGTCCGACCCCACCGTCAGTAATTCGTTGCTACAGCTATAAGGTGCGGTGGCAATATTCATGGCCCACGAGAGGTAATCCTTCATGCGCGGAATACTGGAGGCATCATAAAGGTCATGCTGCCACAAATGAAAAGCCAGATTCAAACGACAACTGGAGGCATGTAAATAATAGCATGCAGGATTCTCATACCACTTTCCGCTCCCCGGGGTACAATACACTTCAAGTGAGCGATGCATGAGATCGACGCAATGATCTATCATGCCTTTGGCATCAGGATTTCCGTGAAAAGCCAAACCTATGCTCCCCACCACATCCGTACGATCCGCCTCAAAATTAGCATTTCGGGAATTAAAATGCCAGTTCATCAAGTCGGGTTGCATGTACATATGCCCCATCAACATCAGGCAGGATCTGACCTCCCTTTCCTCCTCTGGGGTGAAAACGCTGGTAGCCACGATTAAATCGAAAACCTCCGCCCAAGGGGTGATGCAACGCCCCCCTACCGGGCTATATGTATCCGAATAATCACGTCCAAGTAGTGTCATCCGACTCTGGATCGCCACGGAAGCCGCAATTTCTTTTTTCAACGACCATAACGCTAAAGGATCTCCACGGAGTAAGGCCTCTAAGCCCCGAGAATCAAATCGGTCATATTGATTTCCGATAGTTTCCCACTCCGCTACCCGTTTACGAATAGGCGCAAATTCAGGTATTTCGGATTTTTTTCGTAAGCCGATAATCCGTTTTTTTTGGGTGAGGATAAAGGGTCTCTCTATGTTATCCTGCTCATCGATATGCCATGTTTTAAATTCCTGGAGACGGGGGGAGGAATGTTTATGTTGCAAGGAAGAAATTTCTTTGCATGGACCATCATTCCGTTCAAAGTTGGAAATAATTAAGCCCCAACGGCGTTCACCATCAAAGCATCCAAAACGAAAATAGGCATCCCCATCGGAACGAGTGTGCGCGGTGATCATGGAAACGGTAGACCCCACCATCTCTGGGAACGGCCAGTCGAGTTCACGATGGTCATCGCCGGGGCCCTGTGAAAGTTCGGCAAAAAGTCGATCCACCCATTCCCCGCGACGCAAGGTGACCACGGCGATATAATCTTTTTGATCAAGACCATCCGCAGTCATAGCATAGCCGAACCCTGCGGGAGGAATCCACCAGGGAACCGACTCCTGTAACCGGGCGATCTCACGATCTTGGGCAGTCAGACTGCTCCAATGCACCGATCCATTTTCCGGTGTCCAATGTAGAAAGCCCCTTCCACCGGAGAATTCGGACAATGAAAACTCAAACGCAACTCCAGGGAGATCAGGTGAAATTTCATGTACCAATACCGTCGGTTCATTTTGTTCGATGCGTAGACAAAGTTTGTAGACGTCACCCGTTGAAAATTCATACCTGCTCTCAACCGTGAGAGAGAGCGGCCCTTGCGAAACGATTTCAGACTGTCGCGACACGAGTTCGATATCTTTCGGCAGAACCCAACGTCCACATCCTCGCCACACTCCATCCTCTCCCTTCACGCCTTGAATGGGAGGGGCATCGGCTGGTGCCGATCCCCAGGCAATTCGGATTTCTGCACATCCGGTATGAAGCACGGCACTTTCCCCTTCGTCGATCAATACGGGCAGATCAACTTCAGCTTCGACATCTTCACCTTCCTCGCATTCCTCCAAAAGGTATAAGGCATATACCTTGTCGCTACAGGGAGCTAACTCCGCAAAAAAACTTAACTCACGTTCTTCAAGTTGAAAAGAAACAGGCGCATCGGTTTCATGACTCCCTAACAACACCAAACGCTGGGAATCCGCAGGCACATCTTCAGGTAACTTAAATGAAATCTGTTGACGCGGAAATTGAAAGTGAAAGGGGTTACGTAGGACTTCCTCGTGTACGCATGCACAAGCTTGCCCACAAAAGATTCTCTTTGAATCAAAAGGAGACGTAACCGTCCGCGCTTCTGCACTACTCCAAGAGTCTAACGTTACATTTACTTCTTTTTCTTCTCCTTCCCCTAAAACCAAATCATGTGCCAAGAAATGGGTTCCTATCTCATCTTCAAACGGGTTGAGGCAGGCTGCAATAAATTCGTGCCGCCCAGCTGGTAAATTTTCAAAACAAAAATGACCATTCTCATCAGTTTCCGTTTCCCGAGAACGCTGCGACCCAATTTCCGGAGGGCAGTGCATCTCAGGTTCAAGATATGTTTCAGGGTCTTTTTGATGGGTAATAACTTCTAAACCCACTACCATTTTTACGTCGGCAAGAGGGTAGCCTTCCCCATCGCAAAAAACTCCTTTTATTTTGGCGGTACCGCTCTCCGAGAGTTTCTCGATAATCCGCGAGCTCTTTCTCGGTGTAAAACTTGCTTTCGTGCAACGTTGCCGCATGACGTCCAGCGCCTCACGTTGACACTCATCTTTCACCAAGTCCTCTGCCTCTGTCAATTCTTCCAGACACAGATTCTTGTATTTATCGATGTACTCGTTGACACTGAGTCCAAGCTTCGATTCTTCGGAATTGCGGTATAAATCTTCGGATGCCAAGTGGTAATAGTCCTCTGCCAATAACAGCGCACGGGTAAACTGATCACGTTCATCGCTGATATCCGCTTCAAGCAAGCAGTTACGGGCCTCGACGAAGGCTGCAAGACCGCGAAAAGCTTCATGTAAGAGGAGGCGAACATCGAAGTTCCCTGAATCATTCTTCAGAATAGACAGTGCCAAACGCCTGGAAGTTTCCCAGCGTCCGGCGGATAAAGCCTCTTGAATCGTGCCCACATCCGTGGTTTTAATAGTCATCGTCATTTAGCTGCCTCAATGGGACCCCAACGGTCAGGATGCAAACGAGCCTCCGATGGCACATCCGACACCATACCCGTTTTTTTATCATGCCAATACAAACGGGCAGCCCGATTGCTTCCGGCGGGATCAGAGTAGATCACACCTAGAATACCACGAAGTTTTCCTTCAAACTTGGGATCCAATCCTAAATCTTTTAGGGGGACCCGGAGTAAAACCGTGTAGCTGTTGAAACCGACATTGACATCAATCTTAGCGCTATTGAGCACTTCAACGACATCCATCACCATCGCATTCGCGGGATTATTTGCGACCACATAAGTGGTTTGGTTACGTGGGGAATCCGATTTCACTTGTGAATAAACCGCGGTAGCTTGGCCACCTATCGATGCCACCAGCAAACGAATAGCCCCCCGACCGGGCACATCCAATTTCAGGTCCACGGCATCTCCGCCAATAAACGCGTGGGTATAGCGACCTTCCGCATTTTTCCAGGGACTAGGATCAGACACCTGCCAAGATACCAGCAGATCATTCCCTTCTTTTGCCATAGCCACTCGGAACCCAACTGCCGCATTACCAGCTTCGGTTACCTGCGCATCCAAACTACCGGGAATCAAAGGCGAGGAAGAGGACTGTGCCACTGGCGCCGCCTTGCCGGGTGCATATCTCACCCGTGCTATTTTCAACATTTCAGGTTCAGTAGTTTCTGTACGCTGACGATCTTGTGCAATCTTCACGCCTTGACGGACTTCTTCTGTAGTCACGGTGAGCATCACTTCTTCGCGCACAGTACTCTCCAGTCCCTTAACTTCCATGATGCGGTAACTGGGAGCGCCAAGTTGAATAAGCACTTTGCCAGTGAGTCCGTCACGCCAAAGGAACCCGCCAAAACTTTCCCCACCAATAAAGGTTTCATCGAGGGTGACATTTCCTTTGATATCCTGACAGATGCTGGAAATATACAACCCGTCCATACTTAATAAGAACCATTCTCCCCGGTCGCCCCCGAGCGCGACAAGACTTCCTATGCCGGGAATATCTTCCACCACACCATTGGTGCGGAAAGGTGCAATTAATACCCCACGTTGTGCAGCGGGGGCATCGTGACGGCCATAGAGGTTTGGATAAACTCCCATTTTTCCATCAACAGTCCGGTAACGGATACCATTTGAAACATTCCCTTTCATATCCATGATCGGTGTGCCATTCGAATTTGCCGCGCGGGAAAAATTTGGCCAGTTGGGTACTTTTTCCGGGTTGGCAAAGTCATACAATGGCACGCCCTGGGGGGAAATACTTTTTAAAGGGAAGAATAAACCGTTTGGACTCATCAATGCTAGATCCGGACGGGCCCAGCCATTGCTCCAATACATCACGGTCCAATCAAGGTCCGTGGTGACTTCATCATCACTCTGACGTCCATCCCCGTTACGGTCTACCCACGCCGTCCCACCACTATCCCGGCGTTTCGGAATAATATGTACGGCGGGGACAAAAACCCCTTTGCTGTCACGGCGGTAAATCCAAACATCTTTCCCTTGATTGTATCCGGGAAGCGCGCAGGCAAATTCCTGTCCGTTTACTTCGTAGACCATCCCACGGACATGCCCCAATTCCGGATGATAAATCAGTGGTTTTTCGTTAGTCTTACGGGTCCAGGGATCCGGATCCGGGTCTAGTTTAAATTCGATTCCATGGGCAATGAAGCGGGTGGAATCGTTCACAATTGGAAAACCAGCCATGGCACCATAATCGGCCTGTCCCCAGAATTGATCCAACAACGTTCCCTCTGCAGACCAGAGTCCGACCCGTTTGCAGTTTTTGGTACCTTCAGGAACCCAAAGCCGCCCCTGCGCATCAAAACCCGTACCCATGGGTTGAATAAGATCTGTATTAACAAAAGGTCCTGCCGGACGATCTTTGCCGGGATATGCGGAACCAATTTTATACAAAATCTTTCCGGTGGAATCCGCAACCACTACTTGATTGCTACCGGTACCACTTATCGCAAAACGGCTAACGGTATGATCCACGGAAAGACGTTGTGGTTTTTGAAGTCCCTGCACCGTAAACAGAATTTCCCAGTTACCCTGCTTATATTCACAAATTGCACCGCCTTTGGTCAAAGCAAACAAGCGGTCATTACGGTCGGTCAGCGCAACAATTTCTCCAGCCGGAATTTCTTTTTCCACCGCACCCGTTTTTTTATTGATCAACTGAATCGATCCCTTGTTCGGATAGCACGCCCACAAATATTCAGGGGTCTGGGCCAAAGTGGTGTGTAATGAAATATTCGGATTGCTGTCCAGCGTCGGTGAGGGTGTTTTATCTTTATCATCGAAGGGAATTTGTTTACCATCTTTCACCTGATAGCGCACCAGCTTGACCCGCTTTTCCCAACTAGAACGAGAGATGCCATAAACGTATTCGTCATCAAGTGTGCCATCTAAAAATTCTTGCCCATCCGCCCAGAGAATAATGCCATTCGCATCAATTCGCTGGATTCCTGATCCCCCTTCCGTTCCGGTAAAGTAGAGAATATTCACATCTCCGCGAGTGGCTGTAGAGGTAGGATGACCGTGATTAGAGCCCCACAACAGCCGACCGCTTTCGGTATCCCATGGCGGGATTGCAGAACTATAAAGGCTATTAAACAATTCAATCTCAATGGGTTCATGGTGTAAAACTGTAACGTGATAGTTTCCGGCTTTCACTGGATTGCCTGCATCATCCAACCCATCCCAAAGGTCTGAATTATCGCCGGCTTTTCGGGGATACTGGCCGAATAGGTTCCGCACCCGATTCCCGTTGTCATCATCAATCGCAATGGTAACTTCCCGGTCTGCAGGTAGTTCATAGCCAATGGGAATACTTCCATAGGTATCGTAATCCACAAAGCGTTTCAGCCGTATCGCCTGTAACTCTTTTTCTTTTGCTGTAATGTCCAAATTTCCTTTGTCTGAAAGCACCGCACGTCCCCACCCTTTGCGGGCGCGGAACATAAAGATACGGTTCACGGTTTCATCTGTAATCCCATCGGCAAGCCGATGCATCAATTTGGTGCCGTCTCTATTTCCCCACATCGTTTCCAAACCAAAGGTAAAATGTTCACCTGGTTTCAGCGGTTGACCATTCAAACGGAGATAAGACCAGGGCCAAAAGGCTTCCATATTGTAACCTTTGCCATCTTCCCAAGGCTCAATCGAAATACCGCCGCCGTGCTCCTCCATGGTGTTGCCAAACTTCTGAAGCAAATCCGGCCGGTTAGGTCCTGTCTGATCATAAGGCGCTTCGGATCTGAATCCGCCGTGTTTCACAATCATATACGCCTGCTCATCCGGAGTGGAGTAATACATATTTAAATGCATTTGATGTTCTTGATCGCTGCCATCGTCAAAGATGACCCGGCCTTGGAAGCAGTCTGCCCGCCAGCTCGAACTAAAATCTTTACTGGAAGCCCCGTTTTGCATCGGTGAAGGATCATAAACATGAGCCAGAAAGTATACGCCCTTATCGTCCCACATCATATGCGTCCACACACTGAAGCGCTCGACAATAGTTGGGTCGTTATAGCTCCATATCCCAGCGGAAAGGTCCCAATCATCGGTTTTGCCATCGATGACTACAACCCCGGGTGCAGGGAGAACTTTTACTTCATGATTAAAAGACATGGTGCGGTCATCCGCTTGCCCCACTCTAGAGCACAAAAGTCCGAATAAACAGAAGGTTAAAATATTTTTTTGTAATTTTTTCATAAGTAGTGAGATGTAGTATTTAGTTCAAAGGTTATAATTCTAATTTGACGAGGCATTGGTTTTCACTGTCGAAAACAACACAACGTTTTCCATGTGGAGAGAGAGTAGCGGGCGAATGAGAGTCTCTAAAGACGTACCCGAATGTTTGATTTTTCCAAATTGACTGGTTGGTGTACGATCTGCCGCACCAAAGCAAATGACCCAATGCTGCTGAGTATCTGCCACCCATACCTGGGTATCTGACCCCCATACTCAAGAAGAGGAGATGCCATGGCCGAAAGTGGAAAAAATGGTTGATCATCCAGAATTCTAGCTTCTTGGTCACTTTCTGTGGACGGCACCGCTCCCTCATCTTGTGGATTTAGAGAGGGTTCAAGCGATCGACTACAACCACTGGTAAACAAAAAAATCACAAAAAAGCCACAGGAAACCCGCAGGGAAATTGTTCTGATCAGAAACTTACAATAATAAATCATTCTAAATGTACTCCTTTGAGGAATTAACACTTTGCCCATTAGAACAGGCCTGTAAAGTTTATTTTTCATATTGACTTGGTTTTTTTCGTGTGAATTATATTCAACTATAATGAATCAAAAATAAGCTCTCATCACTACGCAAAATACAGTACAACAAAATTATCTTCGCGGGTGTATCAATCATGACTCCCTTCTTGAACTCGCTAAAAAAATACCCCAAATAAAAAGAATATGAACAGAATCCAACTTTTAATCACAACGCTCCTCACAGGTTTAGTCTCCACAATGTCAACTGCAACAATCGCCCAAACGCCACTCTCCCCCCCCTCCTTTGCGACACTAGATCAACGGGCAAAAGACGGGGACGCTTTATCCGTGGTCTTCTTCGGAGGCTCCCTTACCTGGGGTGCAAATGCCAGTGATCCGAATGTGACAAGCTACCGCGGACGCATGATGCAATATCTACGAGAACAGTATCCCAATGCCCGCTGGCAATTCCATGATGCAGCCATCGGCGGTACCGGATCCAATTTGGGCATCTTTCGTTTGGAACGCGATGTCCTCGCCCACAATCCAGACTTGGTCTTCCTGGATTTCATGGCCAACGATAATTATTCCGGTAAAGACAATGAAACCCGCAGTTGTTATGAGACCTTGGTACGGACGATGGTTGAACAGGGCATTGCCGTTCAGCAAATGTATTTTGGCTTCAAATTTCAGTTTACGGAAGACGGCTATAACCTCGACGAATTTACACGCCGCACGGATTACCAAAAGCTAACCAAGGCCTATAATTTAGCCGAAGGTGATATATACCCGCTCATCCATGATAGCCTGAAAACCGGCAAAGAAACCCTCGACACCCTTTGGCCTTTCGACGGTGCCCACCCCGGAAACCTAGGCTACGGATATTTCTTTGAAGCTGCCCGTTTGGGGTTCGAACAAGCCATTGCTGAAGATCGTCAAAACCGTTTACCTGACGAACCGCTATTCGGAGTGATGAGCCATATTCAACGTATTCGACTTGCCGAATTAGAATTACCTGCCGGGTGGTCCGTTAGCAAAACCTACCGGACATCCTTGTGGTATGACGGTCTGTCCAGTCGTTGGATGGATGATGTGGTAAAATATGAAGCAAAAGATATGAATGAGATTGTGCCTCTTAAGGTCGAATTTGTAGGTCAAGTCATTGGCTTTTTTGGTGAATCCAATCATCAGGGCCTCGATTTCACCGTGACCGTCGACGGCACCCTACTGCCTTATATAAACAATAAGATATCACAGCCCAATTGGCCCTACACTATGCGCCATGGCGAAGGTAACCTCTTTGCGTGGAAACAACAATATACACAGTTATCAGATCAAAAACATGTTCTAGAAATCATGCCCTTGATATCTGACCCCGCATCGAAGGGAACTTTACGGATTGAAAGTCTTTGCGCAGCAATTTATCAGCCCGCAGCAGCATTTGCGGAACCAGACGTCTCAGAGTAAGCTCATGAACCCTGCGATTACCCCACCCATCTTGGGTCTAAAGTGATTCCACCCGTACGTCTAGCTCTGTTTGGTGACAACGGTCATCAACTTCACCGAGGCAGCTACCTGCAAGCGGGTGGTAGTGAGTTAGTGGGCTATACCGCCTTTTCTCCCGAAGGCTGCGAACAGATGTCCACCGAGTTCCCTAGGGTTACTTGTTACGCAACCCTCGAAGCACTACTCCAGCTTCCAGACCTAGACCTCGTCGTCTTATGCTCCCCTCTGCGTAGTGAGCAAGCCGAGCACACGATCCAGTGTCTGCAAGCGGGTCTACATGTACTTGCTGAAAAACCCTGTGCCGTGAACGAGGCTGACTTAGATCGCATTATGGTTGCTGCAAAGGCCTCTGGCAAAATATTTCATGAGATGGCGGGCACGATTTTCGAACAACCCTGGTGGTCCATGCGACAGATCATTTCCGAAGGCACATTGGGAGATATTCAACAAGTGCTGGTGCAAAAATCCTATCCCTATTTCGATGCCCGGCCTTGCGATGAAAAAATTGATGGCGGGCTGATCGCGCAAAATGCCGTGCATGCCCTCCGTTTTATTGAACAGGTCACTGGCCAACACATCACAGAGATTCAAGCGATGGATTCGCCTATCGGTGAAGAACGATCAGGAAGCGATTTACGTAGAGTCTCCAGCTTCATGGGGCGTCTCGTAGGAGGAGGCCTTTTCTCCGGGGTCGCAAATTACTGCAATCCTTTTGGTTTCGGATCCTGGGGAAATGAGATGCTACGCATTTGGGGAACCAAAGGCATGATCGAAGCTGTTGATGGCGGACAATGCACTCGCCTAGTGATTGGCGATAAAGATCTGGGTCCCATTGATTGTAGCGCCCTTCCACCGGATTTCTTTACCGGCATTTTAGAAGAAATTCGCGAAGGAACCCCGATGTTTTTTGATTTAGAAACCGAACTGCATCCGACCCGCATGGTATTACGCGCATCACAAGATGCCCGAAAAAGGAGAAACTGATATGAATCGAATTCCCATCGCCATTGTTGGCCTGAATTTTGGACGCCACATCATCAATCAGTTGACAGAAGGTCCAGCCTCCCATCTATTTAACTTAGCGGCGGTCTGTGACCTCGACCCAGAAAAAGCCGCTACCTTTGGCCAGCGCTTTAAGGTACCACATTTTACAGACCTCGACACCTTGTTACAAGAAGCAGGCATTCCTTGCATTGGCCTATTCACGGGCCCCGCAGGGCGGTCTCCCCTGCTCCGTCGCATCGTGGATGCGGGTAAAGACATCATCACTACCAAACCTTTCGAGGTAGATGCGGATGCGGCATTGGAGATCCTCCGCTACGCCGCATCACAAGATCGGGTACTACACCTCAACAGTCCTGGGCCTTGCCTCAGCCCCGATCTTGCCTGCATTGAAGCATGGCAAAACGATTATGACTTGGGCGCTCCGGTTAGTTGCCAGCAAAGCGTTTGGGTACGTTATAATGAGCAAGCAGGTCCCGAAGGTAATTGGCTGGATGATCCGCTGCGTTGCCCGGTCGCACCTATTTTCCGCCTCGGAATTTATCTGATCAATGACTTGGTCTCGCTTTTGGGAGAGGCGGCACAAATTTCCGTGCTTTCAAGTCGACTGAACACCGGACGACCTACCCCTGACAATGCCCAACTCGGTCTTCTTTTTCAAAATGGTGCCATAGCCTCCATCAGTGCCAATTTCTGTTGCGCAGATGGCGACCACTATCGAAACAGCATGGAACTCCACTATGAACGTGGCAGCATTTACCGTAACTGCGGTCCCAACCGTGACCCGAAGGCCTTAGGTGAAATGACCTTGGTGATGGGAACCCCCGAAGGAGGTCGTCGAATAGAAGATTACCAACAAGTAGAGAGCATGAGTGGGGACTATCAATGGGAAGCCTTCGCCAAGGCCCATCGTGGAGAAACCCTAAAATTATCCACTACTCCAGAAAAAATCGTCGCCGGATTACGTATTATTGAAGCCATGTCCCGAGCGGATCAAGCCGATGGATATGCTCAAGTAGAAAATAGTGCATGTTAAAAGGGACCCTAAAATGAAAATCCATTCCCCTGATCACGCTTGGTTTACTGAAGCTCGTTACGGGTTGTTTATCCATTGGGGTGCTTACTCCGTAGCCGCACGCGGCGAATGGCTCGCCAATCGGGAACTCATTCCGCTCGAAGAATATAAGACCCAATACGTGGACGCTTTCCACGCGGAAAACTACGACCCTAAACAGTGGGCTCGTCTAGCAAAAGAAGCCGGTATGGGTTATGCGGTGCTCACCACCCGTCACCATGACGGCTTTGCCTTGTGGCCAACCGCATGCAGTGAATTTCATGCCGGTCGTTTAGGGCCAAAACGCGACCTAGTCGGCCCTTTTGTTGAGGCCTTCCGGGAAGTCGGCTTAAAAGTGGGTCTCTACTACTCCCCGGCGGATTGGTTTCACCCGGATTATCCAGGTCCCCATTTCCGCGATTGGCCTAGGAATGAAGATTGGTCGAGCGAAGAAGCCCGCTTACGCTTTGTCGCGTATTACCATGCACAACTGCGTGAGCTTCTGACTCAATATGGTAAAATAGATTACCTGTGGTACGATGGTTGCATCCCCAATAATCTACAAGGCAAGGAAGTGAATGAGGACTTGCTTAAACTTCAGCCCCACTTGCTCATCAATGAACGTAACGGTTCCCCCAGTCATGTGCATGTCAGTGAACAGTCTATACGTCGTCCCAAAGAAGATGTCCTTTGGGAAGCGTGTATGACCCTAAATACCAGTTGGGGCTATCATGCCGGAGACCATCAGTGGAAAAATCCGAATGAAGTAATCCGACTACTCACCGAAACCGCAGCCGGTGCAGGCAACCTGCTACTCAACATTGGTCCTCGGGGAGATGGAAGCATTCCTGAAGAATCGGCAGATATTTTACTGAAAGTAGGTTCCTGGCTCGCGCAAAACGGTGATTCGATTCACAACTCCACACCCTGTAATATTTCTTGGAATCAATGGGGACGCTGCACCGCAAACAACAACAAACTTTACTTACATATTTGGAATGAGGTGGATGGAGACCTCTGTTTCGCGGAAGTGAAGAATACGGTGAAATCCGCAAAGGTTTTAGCAACAGGTCTCCCGCTCTCGATTGAACAGGATGGACCACGCTGCTTCATCCGAGGCCTACCTAAAATGACCGGAAATGACCTCACGCTTACCCTCGAGCTCGAACTCGATGGTCCACCCGAATTAATCACCGAACAAACCTCTTTCTGGATTCCAGGATAAACAGAGGCATGGGGAAAAGCATGGCCGGATATTTGTTAGCGGCAGGATACAAAATCAATCGGTTTACTCGAAGCACAAAGCGACATCATCCTATTTTTTTTGGGCTATAGTTCCATAGGTCAGCCAAACCTTGGCCAAACGCCTATTAGAGAACCGGTCTGCAATCTCACCGCCGGTCAACCGTTGAAAGAAGAGAGAAATCTTATTCAGCTGTTCGCTATATTTACCGCCACTAGCTTTAAACGCACTTGACAGTTTAATAACCATCATTTTATATAAGTACATAATTACCCAATCTATATGCCTTATTTGACAAACTGCTTTCACCCTAAATAGACAAGCCTGCCATTCAACCTAAACTCTTTTGCTTCCAGCCACTTTGCAGAAGGTGAATACTTATATAATATGATTAATATACAACGTACCCATTCTTTTAGTTCACAAAAGTTCTTTCTGGCCGTCATACTGGTGTTACTAAGTTTCTTTTCCTATCTCCGCTTGCATGCAGCCGGCGAGTATACGGAAGTAAACACAGACCCATACGAACCGACCAAAATAAATGAGTTCACCGGTGCGCCTACCCGGGTGGTCTGGATTCAGGATGGCAATGATGAACCAGCAGTCGATGCGGAACGTCCGACCTTGCGCCTGATGGGCCTGGATAGTGAAGACGGCGGGGGTGAACGTCCCATCCTTTCGGATCTGGCCGCGTATATTAAACCACTCATCACCTCGGACGGCACGCGGGTGGTCTTTGGCAATCAGCTCAAAAAAACGGTTTCCGTTGTCAATTGGGACGGAACCGGATTAAAGGTACTGCTAGAAAATGCGGATTTTGCTGACGTCTGGACGGATCCACTCACCGGCATAGAATGGGTATATGCCCACGTTCAGGAAGATCGGGGAGGAAAGCAAGTTCCTGTTATTCGCCGTTATCGAATGGATGATCCAAAAATAGATGAGCTGGTCTGGGACAAGATGCCGATGTTTATGTTCACGCTGGCCGGCGACGGTCGAGCTGCTTCTGGCGGAGGTAACGGAGGAAACAGTCCTCAGGGCTTTCTGACATTACCTAACGGCAACTTCACCCAACGAGCCGGGGGATGTTGGCCGTCCATTGCTCCGGACAACAGTTACCGGATGTGGGTGTTCACCGGCAATCATCGTAGCATTCATTTTTATGTCCCCACCAGCCGCACCGGAATCAAGGCCAAGCATTCGGGGATCCAGTTTGATGAATCGCCCGGGTTAACCCTGGGGGGGCGAGAAGAGGTCCATCGCGTACGTTGGTCGAACAATACCCGCTTCATGGTCTGTTCCAGCCCCTTCTCTCAATGGGATTTCAAGGGAGAGGTTAAGATCCCGGATGAAGTGGCAGACAAGATTGAAATTTACATTGGAAAATTCTCTGAAGATATGACCAAACTTGATACATGGATGCGTGTAACGTCGAATGATAAAGGGGATTACTGGGCGGATGTGTGGATCAAACCAGGTGAGGGAGAACAGGCCGTTGCCATGGACGTCTCAGATATGGCAGATGAGAAGGAAAGCTCAAAGGAGCTGAATAAATCAGAACTAGTCTATACGTGGGAAACCGGTGCAGTCGGCAACCAAATTGAGGATGCCGAAACAGGCTCTATCCGACAGTGTATTGCTCAGCTCAAAGGCTATGCCACTTTCGGACTCTACCATGTCATGGATCTCACGGGGGGGTGGGCTGAAGCCAATGATGCCGCAGAGTCGCTGCTGAAGGCAAGTCAGAAAAATAACGCATTCACTCTCGAAGCGATCGTGACCCTACAACGTGAATCGGCAGAAGATCAGGTGATTCTGCTATCCGGAGCTTCCCTGGAGTCAGCCCAGGCAGCGCTTTTCCAGCGGGATAGCCATTTGTATTTTCGCATGAACGGGGGCGAGTTCAAGCTGGGCCAAGTCGAGCTCAATGTGCCTCACCATGTCATGGTTAGTATGGATGGCAATACCGGAAAACTGCTGTGCACCATCAACGGCAAAAAGGTTATGCTAAAGGGTGCTCCTTCCATTGATTTCTCCGAATGGCAAGTCGCACCGCTAATCTTTGGAGCGCAGCCGGATGGTTCAAAAAACTGGAGTGGCTTGTTGGAAGGGATTCGCGTGTTGGCCCGGTCAGTCGATAGGAAAGAAGCTCAGCAGCGGTATCTGACTCAGAAAGAACGCCGCCAAGATCGAGAACCGCTTGAACCCGTCGTGGTGGAGGCAAAACTCTTGATCCGTTCGGAAGCAGCCAAACCTAAGGAGATTGCTCCCTATCGCCGCTGTTTGAATGTTAACCTCTATCAAGTACAGAGGGTCGTTAACGGGGAACTGGAAGATCAGAAAATTGCGGTGGCCCAATGGTCGGTTCTGGATGCCAAGGTGATTCCTGAATATGAAGCTATCAAGGAAGGTTCGGTGCAAACCCTCGCTATCGAGCCATGGGAGCGACATCCAGAGCAGGATTCCGAACGAAAAATCGAAGGGGAATTTTTTGATGATGTGAAGTTATATTATGACGTAAGCACCCTAGGTGAAAAAGAGCTGCCAGCATCTAATGAAAAAATCGCAAGCGGGAGCGTTGACTCGAGGGGGGTCTTTAAACTCGAAAGCGCTTTGAACCTTCAGGTGTCAGAAAAGGTTCTCACGTTACCTCTGGATTCAGCTGAGGCGTTTGATGCGAACGGACAGGATTTGCACCTGGAAGGGGAAACACTGGCCGTCCACCTCAAGGGGGCGATAAAGCTGTCAGGAGATGCTCAGGGTAGCGTTGCCGCCGTGACGGTCTTGGATGGTGGCCTGGACTACAGTCGCCGTCCGGATATCAAATTCACGGGTAGCGGCCAAGGGGCTATGGCAGAGGCGGGAATGGAGCTGGCCTCTATTCAACTCACCCGTTTGGGTGAAGGATATACGGACGTTCCCACCGTGAAGGTCTCGGAACCGGACATTCAGGGAGGACGTCAGGCGACCGCTGAGGCAAGGTTTGATAAAAAAAGTGGTGCCTTAAGTTCGATTCGCATCTCCGACCCCGGCAGTGGTTATATGGAACAACCCACGATCACCATTGAAGGAGGCGAAGGAAAAGGAGCCAAGGCCGAGACCTACCTGTCGGTTTCGGAAATTTATGTGACCCAAGGAGGGGCAGGCTATTCCGTGCCGCCATCCGTTGAGTTGATTAATGGCGACGGACAGGGAGCGCGTGCATGGGCAGCGCTGCAATCGACGGTGCTGAAGGGAACCAATGATAACGCCGATATTCAATTTATAAATGAAGGCGCACTGGAACAAACAGGATCACGTATCCTCATAGACTGGTCGGGTTCCGCCGCCCAACCCGGGAAACGTCAGTTCATCAACCAAGGAAAGTGGACCCTGAAAAATGCCTCCCTGAAATTTATTTCTTCGTCCGGAATGCCCACTTGGTATGGCCGTGGGAATGAGAATCAGGGAACGATGAAGGTTCAGGACCATTCATGGCTCGGGTTCTCCGAATTCACTAATACCGGAGAAATGGAACTGGGTTCAGGCGTGATACTCGGACAGGCCGAATTTGCCCGCAGTAAGAATACGCTTCTTAATCAAGGCCAAGGCGTCATTCGTGTCACCGGAGGAACGGTGGAAAACCCAGTGGTCTTTGGAATCAACTCGCTCATTTCCAATGGCGAACGGACCGTTCATAATGGTTCGGAAAAAGAAACGAGTACGGCACTCTGGGTTGTGGGTGACGGTAAGAACCCAGCCGCATTCCGGATCACGGGTGGGCAGGTTGAGTTTTATAATGGTGAAGGCGCGCAACTGGATATCATGCCGCAGGGAGCACTGTTACTGGAATCGAATGATGCCGGAGCACGTCATCAGTTTGAACGTCGCCGGGCCAGAGTCTCCAACCACGGCGTCATGCGGATGGCCGGAGAGTTGTACATACGAAGTAATCACAGTAGTTATGGCGGGATTGAGAATTTTAATCAACTGCTCTTCGCAGGCAATCAGGCAAAACTCGTCCGCTTGCAGAACAGTGTCGGTCAAGGTGGATTATACAAGATTCCGGACTATACATCTCTGATTGGGAACCATCCCGGAGCAGAAGTGAAAGGGTCTGGAACTTTTACCTATGTCGATCAGACTGGGGAGGAAAAAGCACAGTATATGCGCTTGCTGAATCAGGGGATTTTGGAGCCTATCGGAACCTGGACGCTGGATAAAGTGAATGTCTATTTCGGGCTTTCAATTCCTGGGGACGATGGACATGAGAAAGGAAGCCCGAAAACCGGGCCAGGAGGAATGCTTGCGATTCGTGCGGATGAAAAGGGTAATCTTGGGGCTTTGGTATTGAAGGGACAAAATGACCATGGGCATCTTGTTTTGACAAAAGGGACGGGTAGTATTTTGAATATCCTGTCCGATTCCGCTATAACACCTTCAGGAACGCACCGCATTGTCACAGCGGTGGCAGTGGATGGAGAATTCGATTCCCTTCAGTTCAATGGAAAAGCTCAGGTACCTTATAGAGTCAACTACTTACCTGACGGTATTGAAGTGGTTTTTCCGTAAACTGAAAAACTAACGTACACGCCAATGGTCTTCAGTTCACATCTTTTCATCTTCTACTTCCTGCCATGTGCTTTGACGCTATATTACTTGGTACCCAAGTGGGGAAAACACTTACTGCTCACGCTGATCAGTTACACCTTCTACGGCTGGGCCAATCCGTTGTTCATGGTGCTGATGCTCTTGTCAACGGTGATAGATTACCTCGCCGGACGGGTGCAGGCCCATAATGGTTTTCGCTGGTCGGGGCCTGACGTTTCTTTGAAGAAAGGGCAACCACGAAGCCGCGTTCAGCATAGGGCAATGGTGACGTCTATTCTCTCCAATCTTTTACTCCTTGGGTTCTTTAAGTACTTCAATTTCGGAGTGGAGAATATTAATGCCATGCTGACTTTGCTCGGACTCGAGGAATGGGGTTTGGACAATGTCCTCCGGATCACCCTGCCCTTAGGAATTAGTTTCTACACCTTCCAATCGATGAGTTATGCGATAGATGTCTACCGTGGAGATGCCCGGCCCATGCGAAATTTCATTGATTTTGCCTGCTTCGTTTCCATGTTCCCGCAATTGGTCGCTGGACCCATCATCCGTTTTTCCGAAGTGGCTGACCAGTTGGAGAAACGCTCCCATACTCTGGTAAAATTCTCCCGCGGAATTGCCTTTTTCTCGATTGGGATGGCCAAGAAAATTTTACTGGCCAATCCGGCGGGCAAAGTGGCGGATATGACCTTTAATTCCGGATCCGTAGGTTTCATCGATTCATGGGTGGGGAGCCTTGCTTACGCTTTCCAGATCTATTTCGATTTTAGCGCGTATTCGGATATGGCTATCGGCCTGGGGTTGATGTTGGGCTTTGTCTTTGCCAAAAATTTTGATTCCCCCTACAAGTCGGCGTCCATTACGGAATTTTGGCGACGCTGGCATATTTCCCTCTCCACCTTCCTGCGCGACTATCTTTACATTCCACTGGGAGGAAACCAAAAAGGACGTGCACGCACCTATCTCAATCTGGGTTTGGTCATGTTGCTCGGGGGCTTGTGGCACGGCGCCTCATGGAATTTCATCATCTGGGGAGGGATTCACGGCGGAATGCTCGCATTCGAACGGGCTCAAGGTAAGAACAGCTTCTACAAACGAATGCCGCATGGCATCCAAGTTGGAATAACTTTTGCCATTGTGGTAGTCGCTTGGGTCTTTTTCCGAGCCAAGGATCTGCCGTCCGCCCTCTCCTACTGCGGTAGCATGTTGGGATTAGGCGAAGGACAGGCGGGACAGGACCTTATTGCCGGAGTGATCTACCAGCCCTACTACCTGATCAGCTTGATCATGGCCGGAATCGTCGCCTGGGGCTGTCCGCAGACCTGGGACTGGACCCGCATCCTGACCTGGCCGAAAGTGACTTGTGTTATGGGCGCTTTCCTTTTATCGCTGCTGATCATGACGACTCAGGCTTTTAATCCGTTCATCTATTTCATTTTTTAATCGTATGACCCAGTCCCCTATCAACCACATGGATCGCGAGGAAATCGCTAAGCGCGAGATCGGGCATACCGATATCTCTAAGAGTATGACCTGGACCTTGGTTGTGTTTTTTCTGGGTTTGATTGTGATCATCCCATTGGCGCAGCAAACGCGCGATGCTCTGAAAGGAGAAAGGCCGCAAGCACTAGAGATTTTCGAAGCCGTACCCGATGCCGTGTCGACTTTCCTTGAGGAGAAAGGATCCTTCTTTGCCCGGATCTTCTCGGCAAACGGGGTTTTATTACGCGCGATCCGTAGCTACGAAACAGAATTGGAGGATAGCTCCTTTCTCGCCGAAACCTTTATCCCGTCCATGCAACAGTTTTACGCCGACTGGCTAGGATTGGGGAATGAGCAGGCCTACATCGGCCACGAAGGCTGGCTCTACTACCGGCCCGGTGTCGATTACTTAATAGGCCCGCCCTTCCTAGAGGCCTCCTTCCTGAAACAACGCGCCCTCACTGGCGATGCTTCGGTCGGGGCCGCAGTCCAACCGAATCCACTTCCTGCGATTCTCGATTTTCATCGGCAACTTCAGGACCGGGGGATCCACCTCATCCTGATGCCGATTCCTGTCAAGGGTGTGGTAGATCCTGAGTTCCTCAGCCGTAGGTACAAGCCTGAGACAAGAACTTCGGTGCAAAACCCCTCCTACGAAATCTTCTGCATGCAACTGCGTGAAGCGGGTCTGGATGTTCTAGATGTCACGGAAGTGCTTCTGGAGAACAAGGCCAAAACCGGACAACCCCAGTTTCTCCGTACGGATACCCATTGGACACCTGAAGCAATGGAGCTGGCTGCCACGCGCCTAGCTGTTTCGATCGATTCGATCCTGAGCATGGATCGTTCGGCGTCCCTGAAGTTGACGCGGACAGAGAAAGTGATTTCCGGCGATGGGGACGTTGCAGCCATGCTGAAACTTCCCGAAGACAATCGATTATACCCTCTCCAAGAGGTTCGGATTAACCCTGTACTTCAGCCGGAAGGTAGCGAGTGGATCCCTGATACTTCCGCGGCCGTACTTCTGCTGGGTGACAGCTTTTCCAATATCTACTCTCTCGAGGCCATGGGCTGGGGATCTTCGGCCGGTTTTGCGGAGCAACTTAGCTACCGCTTACAACAACCAGTGGACGCCATCCGACGCAACGACGCCGGTGCCTTTGCCACCCGGGAAATGCTGGCCAAGGAGCTCGCCCAAGGAAAGGATCGATTAGCGGGGAAAAAAGTGGTGGTCTGGGAATTCGCCATGCGGGAACTTGCGGTGGGAGACTGGAAACTCCTAAATCTTCCAGAGGTGCCAAGCACGCGCGCATCCCCTACTTCGAGTGAATTTTTTCTACCGCCACAGGGCCGGACGATGCAGGTCGAAGCCCGCGTAGAATCACGCTCTATGGTCCCCCGTCCTGGTACGGTTCCCTATAAAGATCAAATTTTTTCCGTACATCTGACCGAGCTCAAGGGCGAGAATATTCCTGAAGGTGCGCAGTCCGTCGTCTATTTTTCCGGAATGCGCGATAACAAGTTAACGGTACCCTCCACCTGGAAGGTCGGACAATCTGTAAGGGTCCAACTAAAAGATTGGAATGACGTGGCAAGCACCTATGACCGACTAAACCGGAGCGAACTGGACGACATTAACTTACAACTTGAGCCCCCCTGCTGGGGAGTCCAAGTAGAACCATAAACACGAAAGGAAAAAATGAAAACGAATGCCCCACTCTTTTTACTAGTGCTTAGCCTACTAGGTGGGAACACCATGGCCATCGATATTACTGCCGAATCCCTAAAGGAAGTGTGTAGCGAAAAGGCTGCAGAACGTCCCGTGGTTAAAGGTGCCGGCGCTTGGCTCTATCTCCCTTCAGAATTGGCCCATATCGCTGCAGGAAAGTTCTGGGGAGCGGAAGCCGTAACCGTCAGCAAAGCGACCCGTCCAGAAAATGCCGATCCGCTTCCCGCTATCCTGGATTTTAAAGAGCAGTTGGACATGCTGGGTATAGAACTGATTCTGGTTCCGATCCCCGCCAAAGCCATGGTCTATCCAGAACCGCTGATGGGGAAGGAGCCCGCGACCCGCGCACCGGGACGGCTGGATCCCTTGCATCAGGTCTTCTATGCGGAGTTGAAGAAGAACGGGGTGACCGTTGTGGATCTGCTTCCGGATTTTCTGGAAGAACGAACGAAAGTCAAAATGTATTGCCAGACCGACACTCACTGGTCTGGCCTAGCCACGGTCACCGCGGCCAAAAAAATTGCAACGGTTTTAAAAGAGATGGGAATAGCAGGAGGAACGGCCATTCCAACCATCGCCGAAGAGAAGTCACTTGAAATCAAAGGGGATCTTGCCCGGATGCAGAATGAATCGTCACCCGTATCAGAAACCCTCACGCTACGGCTCATCAAGGATGTATCAGGGGAGGCCGTGAAAACCGATGTAAGCAGTCCGGTGTTGCTTTTGGGAGACAGCCATACCCTCGTTTTCCATGCGGGAGGCGACATGCTAGCTTCTGGTGCAGGTCTAGCCGACCAATTAGCTCACGAACTAGGATTTGCCGTGGATCTCATAGGTGTACGTGGATCCGGAGCTACTCCGGCTCGGATTAACTTGCTACGTAAAGCACGGGGCAAGGAGGGGTATCTTCAAGGGAAGAAAGCCATCGTCTGGTGTTTCACGGTTCGTGAATTCACCGAGTCCAGCGGCTGGTCCAACGTACCCGTAGGGAAATAGGCCTTACCCATTCAGAAGACCCTTAAAAGTTAAGCTGATTCAGGAGGGGGACTTGTTCCAAGAAGCCGCCAATAATTCTATCCACATTTTCTGGACATCACCACCCTCGGCTTGACGTCCCCATGAAGAACGGATGTCGCAAGCGCTAATAAAGCAAACAGCGTGAGGTATCTCATTAAATTTTTTCCATCCTTCATTCGCTCCATTGGAGTCTGACAATTCGTTGATTTCCTGAATCGTAAACCACGGCACGACGGCCACTCACGGCTAGCGTCTGCGGCGTATCTAACGATCCCAACTCCTTGCCGGTCTTGTCGGTCGCACCACACTGGGTGAGGAACTTTCCGGAATCTGCATCAAAAACCAGAACCCGATGACGGTCCGTATCCGCGACCCAAAGCCGACCGTCACCCCAGCTCAGCTGGATCTGTGATCCAAAGCGGGAAGACTCACCCTGCCCCCATTGGTTCCAACGGCGGGTTTCCTTCCAATCATCCCCTTCACGAACAAACTCGATCACCGCTCCGTTCGCTGCGGCCCAAAGACGCAGCCCATTATCGGATGTCAGACTCGTGAGTTTCTCTAGAGGCTCGGAGGCTTTCAACTGCACATCCGCCACTTTCCCCTGTGGCCGACCATCGCTGGAGGAAACATGGACCAAGGTTCCTGTACCCTTCTCATCAACCATGAGAACCGCCTGGCGGTTTTTTACGAGGACTGCGGCAGCGGCGACTCCTTCTTTCGGCACATCCTCAGAACCACTACGCCTCGCTGGCCCCAGCAGATCTCCGGTAGAGAATAAACCGGAACCTCGATGATTCCCGTCAACAGCCACCAAGACATTCGAAGGAAGCATCACTGCAGCGAAGGGGCCTCCGCCACTCTCAGCTCCTGCACTAGGTATACCATGCTCCAGGGGGGCATCCGGACCATCTTCCCACTTCCAGACCCCTCCGTGGAACCAGACCCGTCCCTCGCTGTCCATGGCCAGCGCATCGCAATCCGTCACGGAACCGATACGACGAACGATAGCAAAGCGAAGTTCTTGTGGTTGCCAGACGAGGAGATGCAGGATTCCCATGTTTCCAGAAACGGCGTAGACCCGCCCTCCGAGGAAGGTCATTCCTTGCCCAATATTCAATTCATAGTTACCGGGAACATAACCGATAAAGGAACCGGAGTTACCCCCCAGCACCACCCCGGGATCCGGCTTCATTTCATGATCAAACCGGCGAATCGTTCCGTGGTAGGAATGCGCATACCAGTAGCCGTTCGACCACTGAAAATTACTTCCCCTTATCTCCCCAATATGATCCGAATTTTTCAAGGGGTGAATCTTATAGCTCACGTTAACGTATACGTCCCCCTGAGAACCCACCGCAAGATCAATTACCTCCCCCGAAGCCTCACCTACCGGCTGCGTTTCGCCAGATGCATTCACTCGGAAAACGTTCGGCCCTACAGAAGCGTAAGCCCACCCTTCAAACGTAGTATCAGAGAGTCTGTTTATCTTTAGCTCAAGTACGTCTGTGCGGCCTCCCGACGCAGTATCCAAAGAGAGCGTCTGCAACGTATCCTTAAGTTTGATGAGCAGGGTGCGGTTAAGCACTGTCATACTGTCAGCGTGGTTTTTCCCTCCGAATTGAGTCGTGGAATAGGTCGCCAACTGACGACCATCCACCGCATAGCGGATCAACTGACCATCGCCCCCACCGCTCCAAAGCGTACCGTCCATATCAAAGACCACACCAACTCCTGATGCACTTTCGCCTTCAAAACGTACTAGGGACTGACCCCGCTCGCCAGAATTCCCCAACACACCGACTGCTTTCAATGCAGCCGCATGAATCGGGTAACCTGTGAGAGTTACCAGAAGTCCCGCGACTAAAAATTTTCGGAATTTTAGTTTTACTCGTGTCATTTTATTTCCTCAAAGTTAATCTCACCCCAGAGGCTGGGGATCAGCATAATTTCTCCGGGCACATCATTGACCAGTCCCGTGGACTGGTTCGACCAATAGTTTCGAAAGATATTAATAGTTCCGCCCGCATCTCCATAAATCACCCCGAAATCACCTCTCAAAGTGAGCCCGGAGGGGTCTATGCCACCCAACGCCGTTAGTGGTACGACCACCTCGACGGTATAACTGTTTCTCTGCTTATGTACGGTGATCTTTGCATTCTGAAGTTTCTGAACCACATCGACTTTTTCACTGCGCCAAGGACTCTGGAACACGACGCCGTCATTCTCTTTGGCACCCGGTACACGATGGCGATAAAGAACAGCGACATCCCCATCCGCACTAGGAGCAATGAAAATACGTAGATCGCCTGGGACCGGTCCACCACGTTTCGGGCTGGCTTCGGCATTTGTACCGAGCTGAAAATCAACGCCGTCCCCAGTCTTAAAAAGAGACTGCCAGTCTTTACCCTGATTGACCCAGGGAGATTCATCCTTCACCTTGTAGCGTAGATACAGATTCGCCATATCATAGCCCGCGTGGACATTGACGGTAAACTTCTTTCCCTTCTCCCAAGATAATTCAGCGACATCCTTCCAGTCCTCATGGTTGCCGTCGATTCCCGGTGTGGCAGCCAGACGAGTCACTATGGCCAACTTGGTCACAGATTGTTTCGCAACCTGACGAGTTTTAATGCGTTCTACGGCCTGAATCTGTTCCACCGTAACCGCGAGCGTTCCTTCCTGACGATGGGTTTCCTTCAATCCTTTCACTTTGTAGATCTTGTAACTGATGCCTCCGCCTTGGAAGTAATAGTCTCCGGTTTTTTTCGAGTATCCGAAGGTGCCTCCGAAACATTCCCCTCCCAGAATTCCGATACCCCCTTCCTGCGGATTACTCATCAGACGAACGTCTGTAAACATCTCGTCAATATATAAACCATCACTGGTCATGACGAAAGCACGACCATGATTACCATTCAAGAGGAAGACATCCGACACCTCATCCAACGGTACCATCCCACTGAAAAAGAGTGCGCCCTGCAGTTCGCCGGGAGTTGGGAGCGGTGCTTTATGGGAGCCGTGCACGCCATTCCATTGATTCGGATAGGTCCAGAGCAATTTCCCTTCCGCTGAGAAGGCCGTCATCGGTCCGGAATTCATGATCGTATTACCGAAACGATCTACGGCCGTTTCGATCATATTTCTACCGGGTAAATCAATTACCATCCCTGCGTTGACTGCATCATTCAGTGCCGGATATTTTGGGGCTCCTCCCGGCCACCAACCCTCTGGTTTCAATGTGACTAGGACGTTATGGTCACCGATTGCTCCAGGAACCCGCATGATCAGGTCTTGGAAATCATGACTCCATGCTGAGCCACCCAGATTATCCGCGGCGGTAGCAAATTCAATTTCCTCCGACTGCATTTCACTATCGCCATCACGGTCCACCCAAAGCATGCCGTAGCCGTGCCCAGGCTTGATACGTTGAATGCCACCTCGCTTTCCGTAGACGACTTCAACCCCGGGGTAGTCCCGCTGGAAGGCCTTGAGAAACGCCTCCGAGGGTTTCCACTTCTGGCTGTAAGCATACTGATGAGCGGAAGAAAACAGGGCCAGAGGCTGGAGCTTTCCGTCCTTGAGTTCTTGAAGATACGTCGCCTTGCCCGAGGTGATGATAAAGGTCCGTCCGTCCTGTCGGTAAAAGGTATGTCGCCGTCCTTTTTCCCCACCGAGAATCGCCAGAGGCTTGGATGTTTTCTTTTCAAAATCTAGTTCAAAGAGCGTCCCCTGCCCGATCCAGTATTTTTCGTTCTGATCATCCATCCCAGCACCTTGGGCACCGTAGTTGGTCGGCCCAAAAAACTGATGTACCATCTGACCGGATTTGACATCGAAAGCGGCAAAGCGCTTGGGCGTCCATCGCTCATTTTCCGTCACCCAGAGCAATCCATCTAAAACCACCAGTCCCTCTGGGTTAGTGAACGTCAAGGGATCGTAGGGACCAGGATGAACACCGCCTGCATGTCCGATGGTCGAGACCTCTTTCCCTGTGGCGTCCAAAACTCGGATAATTTCCTGATCCTGGTCACTGATGTAGATGCGCCCCTCTGGATCGAGAGTTAGTCCGGCCGGTTTCCCTGAAAGTTTCGCCAACGGAGAACTCTTTCCGTCCGAGGGATTAATCTTCACTAAACTCAAATCTGCGGTGAGCGCGTAGAGGTACTTCCCGTCACCGGCCAAAGCCAAAGGATCTTTTAAAGGGAAGGTTCGCTCAATCTTACCCGATCCCACATCCACCACCTTGACCTCATCGTTCCAGGTATCCGCGAGGAACAACTTACCGTTGATGAGAACCAGTCCACGCAAAGCGCGCTCATCAGGACGAGCGCCGGGTGAGCCCGGACCGACCTCATAGGAGATCATTTCCGGCATGTGCTTATTATCCGAGTCAAAATAAGCCGTATTCCCTGTGGCAATTTCAAAGCGCACCAGACTGGTCTTCATGGTGGCTTTCCAATCAGGCTTCGTGCGATCAATTTTTCGTCCCCAGCTATTTCCGTCGTAGGCCGCATAAATATATTGGTCGTCTGCGGCGACCTGAACCCGGCCCAGACCGATCCCATGCGGCGCATTAAATCCACGCACAAATGTACCGTCCTTTTCGAGTACGACCACCTGGTGTCCACCCTCACTGACTGGCGTCGCAAGAATGACATAATTCCCGATGGTGGTAGCGGCATGAAAGGTTCCGTGGTTTGATCCCGGGGCATCAACAAAAGCCATCAGGTACTCCGGTTTGAGGCCCGGATGTGAAAGGGATCTCCAGCGGTAGGCACCGGGTACAGCAAGGTCTTCATTTTCATTAAGTCCATCCCAGACTATGCGGTGGCTCCCTTTTTCCATGAATTGTCCAGAGATAAGATTGCGTACACGATTCCCTTGCGCATCCTCAATGACGAGGGTCGCCTTACCATCCACGGGTTGTTCAAAGCTGAAATGTATTTCCTGACGACGATCGTCCAGCTGCTTCTCCCATTCGAGAAGATCCAACGGTTGCCATTCGGCCGGATCAGATGCCAGACCAGCATGACTGGCGCCTCCGGGAAGATGCAAGAAACGCTGCTTCAATCGGGCCTCGCCGGCAGGCCCCCCTGCCCATTCTACATCAAAGGCGACTCTCAGCTTTTTCCAATCATCCAGCGTCTCTACCAGGTCACTAGCGGGCACACGAAAATGGATAGTCCGATGCCGGTTTTCTGGATCAGTCAAGGCGTCCCCCTCCGCCTCTTCGGAAGCAAGAAGGACGGTCTTCCCTGCCTGAACCCCAGCGGATACAGAAACATCCGCAGCCTGCGGCTGGTAGCCTTCCACCTGAACTGACAGCATAAAGCTCTCCTCCGCACGTTTAACGGCATAGGCCACACGAGGTATCAAAGATCCGGAGACCTCGAGGTAGTCACTTTCATCAGCCGCCAGAGGCTTCTGACAGGAGGTTAGCGAGCATAGAGCTGCGAGTAAAGTAAAGCGGCAGGTGTAGGTTTTATTTTTTAGGATATTCATAGTAGTTAATTTCCACAGTGATCTAATTTTGAACACGTAATCTTGTTTCGATATTCAAGTCAAGCTATTAGAACGAACTTGGTAACGTTGTAGTAAAATCACCGAAACACAGAAAGGCGAAGCGATAAGTGCGGCGGTATGCTGGGGAAGTTTATGGGGTGAAATGTGGCTAAAACTAGACGGGGAGTCCGTGCAAAACGTAAAAACGTCCCACCCTCCGAAAAACCCAGAAGATGAAAGGAAATCCCGCCCCCCTACCTGAAGATAAGGGTGCCTAATTTGGCTGGACGGAACCAAGCTTCCTGGGGCAAGTCGTTGACCAGATTCGTATCCTTATTCGACCAGTAGGTACGGACGACGTTGATGCTACCGTTGGGGTCCGAGCTGATAAAACCAAGGTCGGCAAGTAAGACCATATCCTTCTCCGGCCGGAGACCGAGGGAGGCCCGCGGGACGGCGGCTTCAACCATGTCGGTAACATCACCAATGCGCACTTTCACGTTGGCCCCGTCTGCGAGAAGCCGATGATCGGCTTGTCCCGACGGAAGCCCGAGTTTGGTTGCGGATAGGAGAGGTCCGGCCCAGAACTCGCCATGCTGAAGGGTAGGCTGGGACCCGATGAGGCAGTTACGGCGCTTAGCCGTGTCGATGTGGGGATTAACCGAGACTATCTCTTCCGTCCGAAACGGCCAGACACTGCAAGCAGGCCGAATGCGCCCAGCAAAAGCAAGACGCTGGCGGGCTCGGGGATTGTGGTGACTGCAACGTTGTCGATGTAGAAGTCCCGATTTCCAGAACGAACCGCTACTTCGTTAAAGGTGAACGTTTGATTCTCGGTGTCTATAGTGGACGTAATCAAATTATTCGCCGGCGTTGCGTAATCTATAAAGGAAAAACTCAGGTTTACATCATCGAATGAATCTGCGTTCGAATCGGCAATTCGAGTGAGCGTCATGCTAAAGTTGCCATTGACGCCTAGGTAATCATTCCAAAGCGTAGTCTCAAGCAAATCAGTATCAGAACCCGCCAAGATCGTGTTTTGTGTGCCAAATTCGTATGATAGGCGAACGTCAGCCGGATTGGTTTCCAACTGATAGCCAAAGTCATCATCCAATGAACCGGTGGCATTTGTATTATAGAGACCAAAAGCTGGCGCACGAGAAGTGGCGCTGCCCGTGGCGGTCCATCTGTAGTCAAAACTCAGTGTGATACTATCTCCGATCGAACTCAAGGTTGTAGAACTGAAACCATTCGTCAGTGCATTCACGGAGCCAGAAACATCACCAGTAAGTGCATTTCCAGAGCCAATACCGCTCGAGTCGTCAACGACACTGATACTATTGTAAGAACCTGATTCGGCCCAAGTGCCTGCACCTGAATCGAAGGTATCGGTAAAGACGGTGGCCGCGGTGGCCATGCCTGGTAGCGCGAGCAAAGCGCAAAAGGCTAAGAAAATACTTTGAAGGGTATACTGTTTCATGGGAATTCTTTGGTTATCGGATGGTAAGGGACTAAAACTATGAATTTCTAACTCAGTAACAATACTAGAATAGGGAATACGAGACAAATTAAATCACTTACAATAATCAACCAATAAGTTATAGTATCTTGCCATATTCATGGTCGTTCGGTATGGATTCGGGATGAAAGCTTCTTCCGCCTTAGTGACGAATTGGAATGAATTGAGGACCGATCTGCTTTGGGCCTACGATGGCCCGATCCAGATACGATTCCGACAGTGCGCATTTTCTCCCGCCGGGATTGTGGCCTGGCTGATTCGGCGAGGGCAAGTGACTCTGCAGTTCAATTCCGGACAGAAGCAGGAGACGTATGGCGAAGGGCAGTGGATATTTCCCAAGGATGAGGATGCTGAGCAGGAGTTTAGTCAGGACGCGATCATTCTTAGCGTTCGGTTCGAAGCGGAGTGGTCCGACGGTACGCCGCTTTTCGACCGGTCGCGCACCATCGGTTTTGCCAAGAATGAGGCTAAAATCCTTACCCGGATCGGTGAGCGGCTTGCGAAACGGGTCGAGAGCAGCCAAGCGCCCGAAGGCGCAGCCCTAGAACAGATGCCGCGCGACATCGAGCACCACTTCGAGATGCGACGTCTGTTCAACGGCTGGCTGGCGGCCTATGCACAGGTCATGCAGCAACAGGGCCTCGTACCTCAAATCCACCAACCGTTGGACGAACGCGTCTGGCGAGCGATCAGCCGACTAGATGCGCGGCATGCAAGAGTGCCCTTCCGAGAGGAGGAATTGGCAAGCTTTATCGGACTGAGCGTGACTCAGCTGAACCGTCTTTTCGTCGCCAACCTGGGGATGACATCCGCGGAATTCTGGGAGAAGAAACGTGTCAGGACGGCGCGCGCTGCGCTCCTCGAATCTAGCCACAGCATCAAGTGGATTGCTTACGATCAAGGCTTCGGCTCCCTTCAGCATTTCTCCGCATGGGTAAAAAAACATATGGGATCCCCTCCCCGTGAGTTTCGTAAACGCCATAGAGACTCGGCCAAGCCAGAGCGCAGCCTAGGGGATAAATGATTGCAGAGCTCGTGATACAGAGGAAAAAACACCAGGCCTATTCCTAATAGGCCCTCTCCGAGGTATAAATACGATGAACATAGGGAATGGGACGTTCTCAGCTTAAAAATATCTTGTGGGTAGCTCTGAAAACTTAAGTATATACTACGCTTATCTGCCTGGCGGATTAGCTCAACCACAGCTATATCTTGTGGGTTAGAAATGCCGGGAACGTTTAAATGAGGCAGCTTATAATATGGATGGAGTGCCTGTGAAAATGGGACGAAACCGAAGAGCGTTCACTTTTTGCCTATAAAGTAGAGAACAACAGCAGGCTGTTACTCCCTCCTGCCCTCCCCTTCGTCGAACTGGATTTGCGATTTTTCTGCATCTGGCTCTCCTGTAGACATTCTTTCATAGGCGAAGCACCCCTAGATCGTAGATAGTTTCGTAGTGACATCTGGATTCCGGTTTATGGTATGTACGCTGACTTCGGCGTTGAAATGGCAGATCTGTCGGCCTCCTACATGCGATCTTTCTCCAAAGTATTCGAGATGATGGATAAGGGCCGCGGTGAAACTTGTGATCATTCCCTCTCCTATTCCCTGGAGGATCACTCCCAAAAAGTAAATTTTAAAATTGATAGGTTTGACATTTATGCGTATTTCTGCGTATTTTAAGCACCTTCAGTCAAATATGATTTCTACGCCTCGCCATGATAGTTTATTGAATCTCCTCCAAATGAACGTGGAGGTGACGGTGCGTGAACTCGCAGAGCGCTTAGGAATTTCCGAATCCACGGTTCGACGGGATCTGTCCCACCTTTTAGAATCAGGGCGCGTGTGGCGAACCCATGGGGGAGCTATGCTTCGAAGCGACTCGCTACCTGAGGTCTCTTTTCAAGAAAAACTGGTCACAGAGGTTTCAGCCAAAAGGCGAATAGCAAAAGCAGTGACAGCCGATATCCCCTCCGACTGCACCCTATTTATTGATTCAGGGAGCACCTGCCTGGAAGCAGCTAGGGAGCTTTTGCGGCGCGGCGACTGTTGTATCTTTACGAATTCATTACCCATTTTAGTGGAGGGCTGCCTCTCACGATCTACCGTGATTGCTCTCGGGGGAGAAGTGCGAGGCGTTTCACGGGCCCTTATTGGTTCAGGCACCCTATCGGGCCTGGAGAGTCTTCGAGTAGATATTGCCCTGATAGGGGCTAGCGGTCTGCATGCGGACGATGGCGTTTATACCACTGAACCGATGGAGGCCAGCATCAAGAACCACGCCATCCAACGTGCCGGAGAAGCTTGGCTTCTGGCAGACCACTCCAAGTGGCAGCAAGCTGCCGCGCTCCGATTCGCCGAGTGGTCCGCTTTTCAACGTTGGTTTGTTGACTCCGATACTGGCATAAAATTTCCTGTTGGACTCCGCCCTCCTAAGCTCAGAATTCCAGACTTCCCCTAAACTCATGCAAAAAAATCTAGACAAAAAACTCGCCCGCATCCACGCTGGCACTGACACCCGCAATGATTTTATTATTGCCGATGCCAAAGATGCCGATATGGCCTTCGGTATCACCGCTCCCGGCCCAAACCGCTCAGGAGATTGCCCCCATGGTTACGATCAACGTGCGGGATGCTATAAAACTCTCGCGGAGTATCTTGAACAAATCCGTGCCGTAGTGAAACAGGACTTGGTCGACATCGTCTTACTCTCCGCTTCAAACCTTGAAAGACTGGCCATTCAGGAAGGCCTCTTCAAATCCTCAGGCATCACTCCCGCCGCTCGTGCCAACGACACCACCGACGTCTGGGTGGCCCGAGAAGGAAAATACATACAACAGCCCTCGAGGAATTTCCGCAGTGCTACCCTGGACCACATCAAATACGGACGTTTGGAAACTCACCACAGCAAACCACACACCGGGGCTGATTTGGGGCTATATTCCGTCACCTTCACCAACCAATTGGAGTGGGATTATGCCGCATTGGAAGCCTTCCATGACTTTCGCATCGAAGCCGAACGCAAGCGTTTCCGGTATTTCCTCGAAGTGTTCAATCCCAATGTGGATCCCGGATTCGATCCTAAAAAAGTAGGCGGGTTTCTTAATGATAACATCATCCGCTGCCTAGCGGGGGTAACCTCGGTGGGTCGACCTGTTTTCTTAAAAATTCCTTACAATGGTCCGGGTCCCTTGGAAGAATTAGTTTCCTATGACCCAAGTTTAGTCGTGGGAATTCTCGGTGGCAGTGCGGGCACCACCCGTGATGCCTTCCAGCTCATTCACGACGCCCAAAAATATGGGGCCAAAGTCACCCTCTACGGACGCAAGATTAATTTATCCGAACACCCCCTCGCCTTCATCGAACATCTCCGTGCAATTACAAATGGAGAGATCTCCCCCGACGAAGCAGTGAAATCCTATCATGGCCGACTGCAAGATGCAGGGATTACCCCCATCCGTCCTTTAGTGGAGGACAACCAATTGACCAACAACAGCCTGAGTTATGGATAAATTATGAAACGTTCTGAAATAAACGCTATCTATCACGAGGCCCTACACTGTTTTGAAAAAAACGGCTGGGCGCTTCCCCCGAATGCCCGCTGGGACATCACCGATTTCGGGCTAGGCGATTTTGATCACTATGGCCTCACGCTCATCAATCTGGCCGAAGAACCCGAATATTGTGAAAAACTTATGTATGCCCGGCTGGACCAGACCACCCCCGCCCACACCCACGCGAAAAAAAAAGAAGACATTATCTGCCGGAGCGGGCAACTGATGCTCCGCCTGTGGAACGGACACCCTGACACTTCGGAGCAGGGAAAGCATTTTTTGGCCCGGATTAATGGACGGGAACGAGAGTTAATCAATGGAGAGGTGCTGATCCTAGAAGCGGGAGAGCGCATCACGCTGATTCCGGGGTTGTACCATTCATTCTGGGCCGGAAGAACCGGAACCATCATCGGTGAAGTCTCTACCGCAAATGATGACAATAATGACAACTTTTTTGTGAATCCTGATATTGGTCGCTATCCGGGTATTGAAGAAAACGAAGCGCCTGTAGTTCGACTGATCAGTGAGGAGTCGTAATGACGCCTTCAGCGCTTGCCTCTCTCCTTCGTGAACGTAAGGATGAATTTTCCACCCTGCCGGTGGTCACCGGTTTCGACGGCTTTGTGGATGAGATGATTGAACTCGTGGGCGAACGTAACAGCCGGAGTGCTTATCAACGCGTGGAGACCATTGACCATTTTGGTGAGTTGGTAAAGGCGGCAGCCGGACACTCCAGTCTGAGGGAAATCGTCATCAAACAAGCCGATCCCGGAGGATGCGCCATCAATATGGGAGATGGCCTTGCAAATTTCGGAGTCCCAGTAACCACCTTTGCCACCGTCGGAGAGCCCCTACACCCGGCCTTCAGCGACTATGCCGCCAAAGCCACCTTGCATTCTTGGGGGGCCGAACCCGGACGCACCCTGGCCTTTGAATTTGATGACGGTAAACTCATGTTCTCCTCGGTTCAACCTCTGGGAGAGTTTACTCCCGACTACGTGGCCACCCAACTCGCAAAGGGCGAATTCGATAGCGCCTGCAACCAATCCAAACTCATCGCTTTTACCGACTGGACCCTTTACCCTCATATGACCGCTTGCTGGAAAGTGATCCGAGAAAAAGTTTTCACTAAGATGTCCCATCAGCCCTTCCTGTTTTTTGATTTGGTGGATCCCGCCGGCCGTTCCGAAGATGATATCCGCGATATGCTCAAAGAACTTTCCTCCTTTGCCAGTCACGGACAAGTCACTCTGGGATTGAACCAGAACGAAGCCAATATTCTTTGCCGATGCCTTCAGCTTGAAAAGAAGCAACCTTTAGAACAGGCACAATCACTCAGAGAGAGCCTCTGTATTCAGGAAGTGGTAATTCATACTCATAAATTCGCAGTCTTAGCCACTGAAAATCAAACCGCCAGATCGGATGGCCCCTATTGCCCAACTCCTAAAAAATCCACCGGGGCCGGGGACAGGTTTAACGCCGGGTATGCACTGGGACTGCTACTCGATCTTGACCCAAAAGACCGGCTACTTCTGGGGAATGCCAGCTCCGGGTTATATGTCCGACTGGGAGCCAGTCCTTCATTAAGTGAACTGGTTGAATTTCTGGTTCAATGGGAGGAGTAGCGTCTACGAAGCTCTTTCGCGTAGTTTTGAAAGACCTGTTAGCCCGCAGAATTCGAGGAATCTCGTCGGTAGATGCTTGTGGCCAATTGTAATTCAATCAGAGATGGTTTTCTGAGGCGGCTTTCGGTTGAATTATCGGACGCGGTACCCCATCGGTCTGCGGTGTTACGTAAATGATGTCCGGTGATCTCCGATTTTTTAGAGCGATTCAAGGATGGGAGCGACTGTGGCAAGCGTTATCAGAAATTGCCACAACCAGAAAGAGAGTACACCTTGTTTAGAAAAACTTGGAAAGTAAATGTGGACGTGTTCGGGACAGGTTCACTATCAGCTCACCAAAAAGGGTATTTGCCCAAGCAAACCAATGGCGAGAAAAACGGGTCGGATCATCTTTGTGAAACGACTCATGCATAAAACCGGTGCCGGCATGCGTTTGTTTAAGCATAGAAATACACATCACAATTTCTTCGTCATTTACACTGGTAAGCGCCCGAAGAATTATCCCCATGGGCCAAATAGCATCTTTTCCTGTATGCGGACTTGCTTGCCCTTCCGCCGCGGTTCCCTTGAGAAAATAGGGGTTATCTTCACTGAGCAAAAATGCACGGGTATTTACGTACAGGTCGTCTTTGGCGGTATGGATACCCAGATAAGGTAGCGAAAGCAATGAGGGCACATTGGCATCGTCCATGCAGACCGTGTTGCCAAACCCATCGACTTCATATGCATATATGCGTCCATGTCGTTCGTGATTGATCACACCATATTTCTGCACCGCTTGTTCTACTTCATCTGCCAGAGATCGGCATTCTTCGGCAAATGCGTTGTCCATGTGCTGTTCGGAAAGGATCTTAGCTAAATTTCTCAACGAGCTGACGGCAAATAGATTAGAAGGAATATTAAAAGGATAAAGCGTTCCATCGTCCGAGGGACGAAACATGGAACAGATCAGCCCAACGGGTTTGATCGGGCGCCCCGTGCCCCCAAAAGGGGCCGTATTATTTGGATCGGTTACCTTTCGGACAAATGAATACGGCGTAGTACCATCCTTCCGTTGCTCCGTTTTAAATGTCGCTAAAATAAGTCGCATCGCCCGATCCCAATCCTCATCAAAGATGGACGCATCTCGGGTAATCCGATAATAACCATTTGCCAATCGAACCGCATAACAAAGGGAGTCGATTTCCCATTTACGTTCATGCACACCGGGTTTAGGTTGGGGTAGATCCGATGCCCATTCAGAAGATTTTGTGAGATCTTTGTTGAAGGCATTCGCGTAGGGGTCATGGAGAATGCATTTCACTTGTCGATTCACCAAGCCTTTAACCAAGTCCCTAAGTTCACGGTCTTCAGACAACAAAGGTAAATAGGGCCATACCTGTGCCGTTGAATCCCTTAGCCACATGGCGTCGATATCACCTGTAATAACAAAGGTATCGGGCTTACCACCCAAAACGCTGTAATCTACGGTAGTATCCAAGGTATTCGGAAAGCAGTTTGAAAACATCCAGGAAACTTCGGGGTCCGAAATTTTTGCGACGGTGGATTGTATCGTCTCCTCAATAATTTTACTGGGGAATGTACGTTGGTTTATCGGTGGGCGTTGGCTCTCAAAGAGGATATTTTGCATAATAGGTATTGATAATTGTGTAAGCGTCCCCTTTCCCTGGGGATGCCGTGAGTGTGGTCTAGTCAAGTAGGTGTAGCCAGCGGGGAATAGCTAAGGATAATGAGGGCTAGTAGCTGTTCCGCAGTACCGATATGATCATGGCGGTAAAAAAAGCTAGCATGAGAAAGGTAACGATTGATAAGGTATTTCTACCTATGCCATAGCCAATAAACGGGCAAGCTCTTACCGGCGTGGTGCAAGGTCTAATACGGAGGTGGGCAATTCTTTGTACCCCGATGTTGGGAGTTAGAAGAATGGTCCCGGCGTTACGGATTAAAGTATCCCTGACGGGGTGAGAGGACCGTAGGGTTTGAATAAAATCGTGGAGCGCCCCGGTTCGAGAAACCACAGGCATATTCGGTGAAGGAGTGTCTGAGGTTCCGGATATTCTCATCGACGCCCTCCCCCAGCGGGTTGCATGGAGCTGCTAACACCGATGATATCGGCCTCGGCTTCTGCCAAGCCCCCCGCGATGGCTTTGCCAGTAACGCGTCGGCAGCCGATCACCACTGCGGTTGATCCATATGATACGGGTAAGGATGACATGGATCTAGAAGGTTAGAGTTCCCCAGTTTGCAGGTTCCATTTTAAGTTCAAAGACTTCATCAGCCACCAGCCCGGTTCCCTGATTATTCCAGTAAGTACGCAGAACCGTATCCTTCCGGGTCTTATCTCCGTGCGTCACCCCGATATCACCTTTGAGCGTAAGCCCTGGCTCAATATTCAGCCCAAGGCTTTTCAAAGGAATAACCGCTTGCACGGTGTATCGTGAGTTCTTCGGGTCAGTTGTAACTGAGAGTTCCGCATCCTTAAGCACAAGGACACTCTGCATTTCATATCCGTCACGCACCACCCCCGAATAGAATTTGCGAGGATGTTTTTCCGTCGCAATACGACGGAAAACGACGGCCGTCGGTTGTCCCTGAAAGTTACCGATGGAAAGACGCAAGTCGCCAAGAACCGCTTCCGTACGTTTGGCATCTGCTTTTGCATCCGTCCCTATCTGAAAGTCAACGGTATCTCCCATCGCATACATCTGAGCCGGGTCACTGGCACCATTGATCCATGGTGTTTCATCGTTTACCTGCCAACCTAGATACAAGTTCTCCTCATCATAAGCTATCGCGGCTTTTACGCTGGAGGCCCGGTCTTTTTCAAATTCCAATGGGTCGCCGTCTTTAAAGAAATCCGGATGATTATCGGATAGTTTTTTCAGGCTGTACTGTTTGACCCCCACACTGCTTTGCAGCAGTTTTCCGCGGAAATTCTCTGCTAGAAGAGTATCAGCTTGCGTTATGATAAGTTCTCTACCCTTAAGTTTCTTAACGGTATCAAGCCCAACGACCTTGATATTAATAAAGGCCGTTTTTCCCGCCTGAAGATACAGCTCTCCTTCCTTATTAACAATAATAGAGCCACCAAAGTCTTCTGTTCCCATTCCAGGTGGGCACATATCCATAATAGCTCCAGGGACAGCTTTTTCCGGCCATTGTATTTTCAACGGATTCGCCTCAAAAAGTTTGCTTAGATAAAAACCTTCACCCGTCAGGATATGCCATTCTCCCTTGTCGGTACCGATGACAAAAATATCACCAATGGGATCGGCGAGTATGGCGGTGCCAACTATATCATATGCACCGCGGATCATTCCAATCTGAGGAGGAGGCGCTTTATGTCCACCGTGGACACCTACATAAGTATTGGGATAACTCCATTTCTGCATTCCTGTCACAACATCATAACAGACAAAATCACTATGACTTCTCCCATAATGGCCGTTATAGAGTACCAACTTACCACCCAGAGAAGCGATGCCGCGTTGTGATCCTACCCCGCCTCTACTCGTTACATCTTCCGGTGCAGGCAACTTTTGGGCTTTATCCAAATCATATTCAGGTGCACCGCATTGGGTCCAACCAGTAGGTACAACCCGATAGACGCCCGCCATAAATTCCATGTCCTGAGTCATCGACATATACCAACCCGTAAGCCAACCCTGAAAATCTTTTTGATACTCTTTGACCTCGTCCGGTTGTTCATTTTGGTCATCATTGATATCAGACCAGATACGAGCGCCATTTTCACCAAGGGGCTCAATACGAGTTCGCAGTGTATATTCCCCTTCCCCAACCCGTTCATAGATATCAACAGGACTATAAGAACTAATCCACCCCTCAGCAACGGCAACATAAAGTCTACCGTCAGGGCTTTGACCAAAGCGACTGTTGGACATTCCTTTACGATGGAAAACACCTGTGCAATTAGCACGCCCCGTATGGGGATCCAGCCTCCATTCACAACCACTGCCCACCATTACCATTTGATCCACTGGTGATATGGCACCTCCAACAGCTCCATAAGCAGTAGGTCCGAAAAACTCTTTGAGAAAAGAGCCATCTTTACTGTTCCAACAAGAAAATCTTTTGGGTGTAGAATCATTTTCAGCAACCCAAAGATGGCCTTTGGCATCAATGCTCAACCCTTGTACAAAACGCATACCATCCGCATCCCATGGACCCAAAAGTGGACGACCGCCACCCTTACCTATTGAACGGCGACGTTCACCTTTTTGCGAATAGACGTGAACCTGATTAATCGGATCCAAAATTCCGACATAGATGTCTCCATCTTTGTCAATTGCCAGACCACGTGCATTATTCAGTCCGCTCACTACCGTTTCTATTTCACCATCCGCTTTCACGCGCAAAACCTGTTTGCCAGCAGACAGCAAATAGGTTGTCCCATCCGCAGTTGTTTCGAGATCTCCAGGTTGATCAACCAAAATCACTTTCAATTCTTTCCCGGTTTTCGCATCTAGTACCCGCATGCCTCTGTCTTGACTGAGGTAAAGCTTACCATTAGCATAACTAAGTCCCATCAGTCCTTTGCCAATAGGGAGTAATGCTGTTTCAGTGCCTTCCCAATAATTATAGTTGCCTTTTTCAGCATCAATCCGATATAATATTTTTTCATGTCCGTCATTAACGTAAACAATGCCATCCCCCGTGGTAATATGATTGGCTCCACCAAACCCTCCATGTTTATGGCGCCACTTAACCTTGCCGTCAAGATCCGTACATACAATGGCTTTACCCGCCTCCGAGCCACTCCATCCCAGGTACATCTGTTCGCCATCGGTGGTAACTGAACTCGGCTTACCATGATCGCCACCCCAGTTGCCTCCGGGTGAATCAAATGGCGCTGATCCACCATTATCCGCCCAACCGACCATGCGTAAACCCAACCCACTGTGGTAAATAGCTTCCCAGGTATAATTGCCGGATGGGACAACGTCCCCAGGCTTGAGATGGCTCAAATTGGTAAGTCCGTCCCAAAGAACGTCGTGTTTACCCGCAGTCATAAAATTAGCAGTAAGCAACTGGCGCATGACCAACCCTGCCGAATTTTTTATATTTAATGACACAAATCCGTCTTCGGGAAGATCCAGAGATATCTTAGCAAAACCATCTATTTCTTTGGATTCGTAAAGACCTGTCCAGTTAATTACCGGCTTGCCATCCTTCATGGTTACATCAAATTCACGTTTATCAGCTAGACGCAATTTTTGCGGTTCAACATTACCTTCCTTAGCAAAAGTTCCAAGTCCCCAGCATCGATCAGCCGTAAAAGTAAATATTCGATCTGGAGTCTCCCCTGGGAGAAATATATCTTTCATGGTGATGCGGAAATTACTACCCGTATTAAAGTTAGCTTCCACTGAAAACTTGATCTGTTGTCCCGCTTTAGGGGTAAGTCCACCGGCAATAAGGAGCTTCCAAGGCAAGGCGATTTCCTGAACATAACCCTTACCGTCCTCATTTCTCAAAAAGGCCTGTTGTGCCCCTTCAACTTTTGCATTCTTAAGCTGTTTATGGGTCTTATTTGGAAATTTAATATCAATAAGATCTATTCCATCACGGTCTCTCCAGGCCGTCACCCAACAAATCGGTTTAGGGTTACTATTTTCAGGGTCACCAATAATACGAAGCTGTAAGCTATCCCCTTCAAAAGCGAAGCTGCCGGCAATGGAGCCGGGATTACTTAGTGGACTTTCGTCAAGCCAACGCGCCAATACATACAGGTTATCAGCATCATACATGGTGTAGATCCAAACCCCCATTTTATCACGTAGAATTTCCACATCAGAACAAACGAAAACGCCACCGGAAAGATCCCATTCCTTGATGTTTCCATCCACCACAACCTTCTCCGGGTTTGGAAGAATCTGAATATTCAGATTCTCCGTTTCGGTTGCAACAACTATCTGCGTTGCCAAAAGGCCCAACAGTCCAACTACGCTTACTAACAATGTTCTTATTTTCATAATGTCCTCTACTTTGATTAAGGCCAAACACTATCATAATAATTAATATGATCAATAGTGTAATATACCTGAAAAATTATTATGTTTTTCTTAGGGGTTCGGACGCCAGAGACGTCGATCTGAGAAAGGACGCCCTCGTAGCGCCATCAGCGGCTGACATGAGTCACACCCCACCTGCGCGCAAGGGACGACCTTCCGCCTTCGCGCCGACGGCACGACGAACCGAAGAGAGACGTTCGCCTGCCTAAAGTAACTAAAGTGAAGGAAGAACCTACCTAGTTTTCAAGTAGTTTAGCTTCCCCACCTGCGAGACAAATACTTTCTAGGCGTAACTCTTGAGGCTCTTCATCATTGAAGAGAGGGCGAATTTCTAGGGTATGAATTTTTGTGGGATCAAGTCCGGTCACTAGCATTTTATTTAAATGCCGATTCCCACCAAATTTTTTAGAACTGGCATCAAACTCTGTAAATTCTTTATCCCATTTTGTCCATGTACATGGCTCACCATCTACAAAGGCAAGAAATTTACCTGATTTCAATGTCTCTTCTCCGAAAAGCAGTACACTAGAAGCTTTAAAGGTAACCATAAGGGGTTCCACCTTTACCTTCGTTGTCACCTTCTTGCCTTCTTCATCATTTGTTACAACCACATTTGAAGCAATGACAACATCATCCAGCCAACGAGCCATGTAAGCATCATACCATGCAGAGGTTCTGTTTACCAAACCAGGCTTCCAGCCTTGGGGCAGATTCTTGAACTGAGAAATTCGAGTGCGAGACCAAGACATGTATGTATCTGCACTCATCATTTTTTCGGGTGCTTTACAAACCATCTTATTTTGCAGACCATATTCATATCCCTGCCATGCCGCATCTGCAAAAAGCTGATATCCGAAGTCTCCAGGGTGAACACCATCAATATTCCAGATTTTATCAACAAGACGTTCATCCTTTTTAACCAAGTTCTGAATATGAACAATAGCATCGCCAACGGGAACCGTATATGCATCAGCAATTTCGATATGTGCAAGACGCCCCTTCATATCTTTTGCGGTGTCTGGAGTGGCATTCCATTTGAAGGGGAAAATACTACAGACAAGAGGACATTGACCTTCGGTTACAATACGGCGTACCAGTGACTCATAGGTTGCACGCTTTTCGGGATTATCTAATCCGATATCATCGTTAGCGGAAAAGTCTAAAAATACTAAATCTGGATTATAAGCTAGGCAGTCGCGTTCAAGACGAAATACGCCCAAGTTAGAACCGGTTCCTCCAATGGCTCCATCAACAAATGTGAAATGCGCATCTGGATACCTTGCTGCCAGCTTCTGAGAAACACGTGCTCTATAGGATGTTCGGGCATGATCTGTAGAATTTGCTCCCCAAGTCAACGAGGCTCCAAAATATGCAACCGTCAAACGCTTGCCGGCTTTTGCATCTGCATCAAACTTTTGGAAGGATGCACTTGGCAAATCAAACTGATCGTTAGCTTCAAGTGCCTTAGATCCACTCACCACCAAAATTCCTAACAATAACCCACATACTTTCTTCAACATATTTTCCATTATTTTTACCTTTTTCTGTTTTTTTCAACTACGTGCGAAAAATCTTATAGCATTTTCCACACTCGTTTTTCTAGTTCAAGAGATGTTTTATAGGCTGACCGTGGCTTCACCTTTTACAAGTTCAATTTTCTGATCTGGAATATCCGCGCCAATAAAAGACAGATTAAAAAAAGTTCGTTGATGTTCCGGAAATCCGTTACCAGAGGCTTCAATTTTAACCACGATCTCATTGCCATTTTTAATAACAGTAAAGTCAGTTTTGATATAATTATTTCCTTTAAAACTATCCGTTAGACCGTCATCTTCAAACAGCGATGACGTGTACGCTCCATCACTTTTGGGAAGGTGGACTTTCAGGTCAAGTGATGTCGGTGCATAAGTCATCGTACTTTCAACCACGACGCTTTCAGGAAGTACCGCACCCGCTTTAACAAAGAAGGGTATGGTATCAATGGGCGCAGCAACTGTGTAGCTCCTTCCTCCCTTAAAAGATGTACCTGTATGATAGCAATACCAATAGCCCTCAGGAAGGTAAACCTCACGTGTTACGGCGCCTTCTGCGATGACCGGAGCAACTAACAGAGAACTACCAAAAATATATTCCGTGGAATTGGTCATGGCATTTTCATCACTCTGATAGTCGTAAAGCAGTGGTTTCTGGACAGGGCAGCCCTCCAGGACACTTTGCATAAACGATGTATATATATAGGGCAACAGCCGGTAACGCAGCTCAATTGATTTTTTGATAAGAGCTTCTGCTTTTTCACCAAAACTCCATGGATATTGAGCACAACTACCAGCAGAGTTATGATTTCGCATAAAGGGTTGAAAAACGCCATATTGGTACCAGCGAACAAGCAGTTCTTCGTTCGTATCCCCACAAAACCCTCCGATATCACTTCCCACAAATGATTGACCAGACAAACCAAGATTACAGTTCATGGGAATACTCATCGCTAAATGCTCCCAGGTCGAACAATTGTCGCCCGTCCAGTTTGCTGCATATCGCTGCATCCCAGCGAATCCAGCACGGGAAAGAATGAACGTTCTTAAATTAGGCATCGCCGTGCGCATACCATCGTAAGTCCCCATGGCCATAAGCATCGCATACTGGTTGTGATATCTCTCGTGCGAATAATTGGCACCGTCACGATCAAAGCGCATGGAAGAAGGGGATTGCGATCCGGTTGCAGGTTCATTCATATCATTCCATATTCCGGCAATTCCGCTCTTCACATGCTCTGCATTCAAGCGGCCCCACCATGAACGGGCTTCTTCTTTTACGAAATCAGGGAATGCGGTACGCCCTGGCCAAACTTCTCCAATATAGGTCTGACCACTTTCGGTTTTACAAAAGAGATTTCTTTCAGCCCCTTCTTCGTAAACCGCATAATCTTTTTCGTATTTCACCCCTGGATCTACAATCGTAATGGCTCTAAAACCATTACTTTTTAGTTTCGTTAATGTGGATTTAATATCTGGAAAATCCTCGGTGTTCCATGTGAACACTCGATATTCATCCATATAATCAATATCCAGCCATAAAACATCACAAGGAATTTTCTTATCTCGGTATTGTTGTCCCAGCGCTTCCCACTGTTTTTCAGGATAGCGATACCAACGGCACTGATGATGCCCCAGCGCCCATAAAGGAGGCGCTTGGGTTTTGCCGGTCAGTTCAGAAAATCTGTTTAGTATTTTAGGAATCCCCGGTCCGGAAAAAATGTATTCCGTCAGCTGGCCACCTTCAGCCATCATTTCAAATTCACCCTCCGCCGAAAGGTTATAGTTCATTTTATAACCATTATCCATAAAGGATGCCGAGGCCGCACCGCCCTGCCCTTTTGGCAAATGATAAAGAAGATTGATACTTATATAATAAGGATCAAAAACATTGCTGGTGGGAACCTCAGATAAATCATCACTTTTATGATCTCGCACAGAACCATCATGTCCAGGAGCAAGGATATCGGTATTCCACTGGGTAAGAGAACGCCCCTGATGGTTTAGTTTCCCCGTCTTTTCTCCCAAGCCCACAAACACATCTTCATCCTCTTTGGCCCGACGAACACACCATGCATTATTTAAAAAACGGTAACTCCACTTATCAACGGAGGTAATGATTTGCTCCCCATTCGCACGAAATACATTTAGAGCAAAAGGTTTAAGTCCTACCTCAACGGTTACCTCTTTTGATTTCAGTTGTAAGTTATTTTCACCTTCGGTCAAAGAAAAGGTCGGGGCTCCAAATTCATCATGGGGAATTGCGAACGTCGGGCTGGCATCAAACACCCCTCCTTTGGACACCTTGATGCGAAGAACGTCATTAAATATAAAATCTAATTTTACTTTCTCATCATCAACATGAAGAAGTACCCCTCTTCTTGTTTTTTCAAAATGTGCAACTTCTTCCAATTTTATATAAAAGTTTCTATCGTCTAGTTTCATGTTTCTCTTCATTTTCTTTAGTTTAAAAACCTATTTCTTAGGTTTTACTGTTTAGATTATAACCGGTGCATCAAAGGGATGCTTCTATAGCTCCGTTCTCAAAAAAGAGCGCAAAACACGGGACGAGACCCGGCTCTCTCCCATTTTAAGTATCCATCCATCTGGTGCACTCATCTTCCACGGAAGCGCGATCTCCTGCGTACAGGCCGGTGGGTCATCCTTTACGAGGGCAAGCGCATGCTGCCCACCATTAGCTGTGATAGTTGGAATCGTTCCACCGTTGAAAACAAGTCCGTTAGCTAAACCAGCAATTAAAACAGCATTCGTATTCTTCGAAGCCGTAAGATGAAAAGTACGCTCATTCGGTTCTGGATAATTGAAAGCTATACGCAACTGAAGACCGTCTCTTTTGAAACCATAACCGCCTCGACTTGGCTGTGGATTATTCAAGGGTGTCGGATCCTTCCAACGAGGAAGTATATACAGATTATCTGCATCGTACAGTAAGTGTAGCCAGATGGAGTAGTTATCCCGGTAGCGTTTCACGTCCCCGCAAGCAAAGGTCCCACCGGAAAGATCCCAATCGTCGAACTTGTCGTCAACAGTAACGTTCTCAAGTGCAGGAAGAACCCCTGTAACATGATTTTCAGTTTCCTGAGCAGTTACAAACCCTAATAAGAGCAGAAGTAACAAGCCTAAACCAACTTTACGTCTATTATGAATATTTAACATAGTGATCTTACATTACCTTTCAATTTTACCCCCACATCATACAATCTAATAGTGATCGCTTTGGAAACTAAGCTACAGTAATATATTTTACAATATGTAATTTAAAAATTATCGAACTAAAGACTTTTCAAAGATTTTCGTGGAAACAGGGCATAATTGTCTCCCGATCCATGAGGGTTCTTTAACAAGATTACAGAACAATCTAGATTTCAAAGCTCTCCGTGAAATTCAATAAAATATGAACCGCCCGCTTCGCAGGAGAAGCCAGAGACGGATGGAGCCAGCAAGCGGCGGTTGACGTTTGCAAGCCGATATTCTTTCCGTAGATGCGTTCAAGATCTACGGGCATGGGCTTTCTCCTGGTTTAGGTTATTAGGTATTTAGAATATGGAAAAAAAGCCCAGCGGAACGAAGCTCCCAAACGGGATGTGCATTTATTGCAGTAGTGTATTCAGTATCACCCCGGGCGATATTGATGTCCCGCTCCGCCGGTGTGCAGGCTTCGAGAAGAGAACTCGCAGGTACCTTTTGACTCAAGCGAGTATAAGGTCTGTAAGCAGACCACGGAAAAGTTCGATGCTGGCGGGCTAAAGACCTACCTTGGTTTTCGTCAGTGTTAGTTTTAGTACGCAAAAACCCCACCTTCAGGAGAAGACGCGGAACGGGACCGCAGTAGGACAATGAAGAGGTATTTCAGTTTAAATAATATGGGGTATTCACTTCGCTGGACTATTGTAGTTTACGGTTTTTTGGCTCATTTTGCCTTCCTGTACTTCAGATTTTTTTGAGAAAATAGTCGATCTGTGGCCTAAAGGCCTACAGCCACCTTGTGGAAAGTGACCGGAGCCGTTTACGGCCTGGAAATTCCATGTAATTTTGAGATAAATTAAACCAAGAAACTTCATTTTCATGAAACGTATTTCCTAGGTCCAGTTACGTAAATACCCTATAAGAAAATAACCTAATAGGACGGCGGATGTCCTACCCTATTGGGTATAGTGGCTCCATGAACTACACAATACTACCAAACAACTTTGACGACTTAAGAAAAATCCTTGAGCAGAATGAGCAACCCGTGTTGCTTTTGGAAGGGTCGCGGCAAGTGGCCGACGACGATGCGGATAGATTAAAACAGCTCGGAAGCTTCCTTGCCCGAGAATTCCCCCAGGCGATCTTCCGCTCAGGAAATGCGGACGGATCAGATACCCTCTTCGCCCGTGGAGTTGAGGATATCGATCCCACTCGGATGCAAGTGGTCACCCCTCATGTCGGACACCGGAAGAAAAACATTCACCCTAGCAGTTACACGTTTCCATTAAGCGAGTCTTCTTCGGTACATGAGGCCGAGCTAGCAAGCTACTCCAATGAGGCCACCCCTAAGAACCGTAACCTGATCGAGAAACGTCATCAGGTTCCTAGATTAAAAGCCAAAGCCAATTACCTTTTACGAGACACGCTAAAAGTTATCGGAGATCCTGAAAAAGGTCTAGCACCGGCAACCATAGGCTTATTCTACACTAAACCCGATCCTATGGCGGGAGGAACAGGACACACCATTCGGGTCTGCCTCAATCAAAATGTCCCAGTTTTCCTTCAAGAACAATGGTTTCAGTGGCTGGAGGTAAAATGAGCCAGCTACACAACATCAGCTCCCCATATATGATTTTTCCAGTAAAGGAAGGGCTTTGGCTAGGTCGTCACGGTTTTGGATCGTGATCTCAAGGTCGCCGGTGCCGAAGTGGCCGATGTTGCTCACATCGCGTGTAAAACTCTTCTCCAACTTCACACTGCCCGGATCTACTTTAGCGTAGACGCGGATTTGTTTATTTCCGGTCTGTATTTCTACGCAGGCGAAATTTTTGATGCGTTTAAATGCCTGGTAGTACTTCAGTTGCTTCACCTGGACATCGTCCCCCAGATTTTCAAGGGTGGAGGTCACCAGCCCTAACAAGTCAAGTAGATCCGTACCGGCCTGTTCTAAATATTGGACAAATCCTTTGTATTCTTTTGGAGCAGATTCTGTGGTCTGCAGAAAGCTCGTGGCCACGCTAACTGCATTCACCAATTCCAATAGTAGAAACGCATCCCCGTATTTGCGGTAGCGGATGAGTTCGATATTTCGGTTAATCTGGCTGACCGCGTGTTGGTCGTACTTGGTGTAATCTCCAGCGATACAGATCAGTCGAGGACTTGACCACTCAATCGCTTCGGCATCTTTCTTGTTCAAGTGCTTCATGACCAAAAGCTCCAATTCGGCTTTATGGTCCATCAACCAATCCAGGTAAAAAAGACCTTGGTTGATCACATTCTCATTACTGGCGCGTTTGTATTCGATAATCACAGGACAACCGTTTTCATCTATTCCCAGTGTATCAATCCGACCGCCATGGACTTTCCCGGTGCTGTATTCCGAAGCCAATAACCGAACCCCCAAAAAAGCTTCTAACTCGGATTCAATCAAAGACTGAAGAGACTTCTCAATCGCCACCGCCTCACTTTGGAGTTCTGTGATGGGGTTTCCCTTGATGCTAAATAATTTGATGTCGCTCATAACAGGTTTATCCGTTTTATAATGAAGAAAAGTTGTTAAAAAGGCGCTGGCAAATTTTGAAAAGAAATATGATTACTTAGGAGTTGAGAGTCAAGGCAAAGCCACCAAGTAGGAACGGTAAGTCCAAAAACTTTGGACTAACCACAAATTTCAGCGTCCATGGCATTTTTTGAATTTTATCCCGCTTCCACATGGGCATGGCTCGTTTCGTCCCGGACGTTTCCGGTTGGCCTGCATGGCATATTTTTTGTCACTTATGCTTTTAACGATTCGTTCCATTTCTGGGTCCTCCTGCCAGGATTCCGTGGTTTGAAAGACCTTGGCCAATGTGGGCTTGTCTGTTTTCATCTCGAAGACGCTCGTCATCCATTTGTCCGCCTTGCGTTCGTATTTGGCGCAGGCGTGTTCAAACTTCACCCCCTCTTCAACTTCGGGGGTAAGGGATTCTGCAAGCCAGATTGAGACACCAGATTTTCCTCTTTCAAAGTTTCCGCTTTGTGGACGGTTCCGCTGGCGTAGGCGTTCGGGCAATAGACCGAAAAGATCCATGATGGTTTGGCGGCTCGCTCCTCCATGGCTAAGGATCTCGAGTCCAAAAGCCATTCGACCAGCTACCCCACTTGATTCGATTTGCTTGAGGAAGGTTCGGAGTTCGGGATAAATGGGAGCCGTAGGTTTGGGCGGCAACGCCAGACCAACCCCTTTTGCCCCATAATAGGCATCCAGTTCTCTGGTGTCCGCCTGCCAATGGACAAGTACATCTTCCTCGAAGTGTTTTTCTTCGAGGTAAAGACCCTGCCTCAGAAAGTAGTCCAGAAGATCCAATTCGTCATGCACGTGGAACCAGTCGCTGTGATCATTGAACCGCAAGCGCCTCTCAAGGTAGAGAAGAAACACGGTGGGAGTATCAAGAACGTCTGTCACCAACTGAAGGTCATTGATGTTCACGCACCAGATCCATTCCGCATCTCCAGATAACAACCCCGTCTTCCGTGCCTCGGCCAAATCGATAGAGAACGCGTCCATGGAATCCAGAACCGGGTTGATCAAATAAATCTTGCGGATCGGACGGTTCCCAAGCCGAATTTTTGGATTCCCCCTCTCGTCGGTAAATATGCCGTTTGGATTATTTCGGATAAAATCCGCCGTTCTGAGGGCCTGGGAAAAGGCCTTCTCCACCAAAGCGCCAAAGTCGCGTTTGATGCGGCTCGCGCTTCCCCTCCTCGCGGGAAAAGACAGTGCGCCTCCTTTGGCCTCGATGATAAACGCAATGTCATCCACCAATAGCACACCATCGGTTTCAGCCCGGTCCTGTATTCCTGTCTTGTAGTAGAGGTTGCTCCCAAACTCGGCCCCTGGAAACACCGCAGACAGGTGATCCAGGGTCATTTCGGTCAGCACATTTTCACGCCGACGGATATAGTGCCGGTCAAAAAACGTTTTGTCCCGATCTTGTATCCACTTCGCAACCAAGCGCGGTAGTTCCTCCACCACTGATTGCGGATTAAAGCAGTAGGAATGATTCTGAAAGGATAAGACAGGAAAGTCTCTGCTGGTAGGCCAGACTTTTCCCGGGAGCAGAAAGTTTGGAGTCGCTTTTGATCCCGCCTGGGCCGAGAGCAAGCCTAGTACTTTCGCCACAGCGTCGCTCGCAGGAGGCAGCCTAAAGAGGTCGTGCGCCATCACCACCCCGAACGATCCCTTTTCACGCGGTGTCTGCGGATTCTTTAATGCTGCAGTTACCGTATTCGCTTGTTCGTTCAGGGCATCAAACAAGAAGGTCGCTGTATCCAGAAAGTCCTCCGCCTTAACCTCCAGATGCAATTGCAACCAATCGTCGATGCTACCCAACAATCGCTCCAGCAACGCCATCTGGTGTACCTGATAGGCCTTCCCCCGGATGAATAGATTGTCCATCTCCAGCGCGTCTTGTAGGGCGTTTCGATCTTCTCCTGCTATCTCGTCAAACACCTGAGCCATACTGACCGCGCCGAAGATCTCTTTCAGGTCGGAGAAAAAGCCTTGGACTACATCCTCCGAGACGTCGTCAGGTTCGGTTGCTGCCGGATGCGTGAGGATCAGATGATGCAAATACTCAATCCATGCGGTGTAGCGGTCCGCAGACTGAAAGAGATAATTCGGGAACGTGAGGCCGCACAGTAATTGAGCAGGATTGTATGTTTGAATCCGAGCAACCACGTCCCATGCCAGTTGTTCGGCCTGCTCCAGAGTAAGGTGTTCGGATGGAAACAGCCGCATCGGATCGCTGGGCTGCTCCTGGCCATCAAAGGGGAGATTGACCGACATTGAGCGCCTCAGTACTTTGTGTGCCAGTGGTGGGAATCGGCACTTCCACGAACGCGTCACCCATCATCATCTTGTAGTGCGCACTATGATTTGACTTGTCAAAAATCGCTCTGAAGACTTCTAAATAGGATTCAACCATCGAATCATCAATTGAGATGTACAAGTCGTCATGTGCGTAATGAGACCCGTCATGCACCCACGAACAGAGAGATTTACAGATGATCTTTTCCTTCCCTTCAAACATTGCACAAAGTTGGTCGAATTCCATACCACCTAGAATTTTGAAGTAGTTTTCTAGGATGCGACGCATAGTATTTTGAATAGACAGATTGGTTCGTTCAGGTTTACGAACCTCAGCCCATAGGAGTTCATAGGATGTTTTGACCGGGTTGGTAGGATGCTTATCGACTTTCGAAAGCAACCCGGGCTTACGCACGATCCAAAAGGTTTCCTCATTCATCGCTACATCCTTACGTTTAGGATTGTAGGTTACTTCCTTGTGGAAATAGACGTTGTGCGTGAGGATAAAAATCTGTTTGATGTGCCCTTCTCCAAGCCGCACTTCCTCGAATAGCCCCTTGATGAGACTGCCGACAATAAATAGGATATCACTATCGAGACTGGAAACCGGATCATCGAAGACAACAATTCGGTCAGTTGTCATACCACTCTCCGTATCACTACCTTTCAGCAGATGATAAAAATAAAGAAAGGTGACGAAACTTTTCTCACCCTCACTCAATGTCGCTTTTGCATCAGAACCATCTGCGCGCACTAATTTGTAAGACGCTCCGCTCGAGGCTTTTGCGAGTTTAAATCCTCGAAACCCAAACGAAGCGAGTAAATCATTGATTCCGTCAATTGTAGGCTGAATACTAGTCGTTTGCTTTTCAAGTTCCCGAATATCGCCTGCCTTCGTGACCCCATCCTCTTTTGCTTTCGAAATTTGAGCTGTAATCGACTGTATCGCTTTATCAAGACCCCCTTTCGAGGTCTTGTATGAAGCGATGTCTGTTTTCAGCTCATCCAGTACGAATTTCCACACTTGAGAAGTCAATGCTTTGCGCTCGTCTGCAAGGTTCGCCACCATCTTATTATGCGCAACAATCTCGATGTTAGTAGCGTCGATCTGAGTCTTGATCGCCGTACACACGTTTTCCAGAGATTCCAACTCGACCACTTGACTTGTCTCTTTCTTTTTCCCAGCTAAACGTTGATTGTTGAGTATGGTTTTCGAGTCAAAAAGCTCCTTCTCTATTTTCAGTTTCTCTACTTCAATGAATTTGGATGGCGTCGCTAAGATTGAAGTAAGAACCTGCTGGATTCTGACCGCCTCGGTGCTGTAATTCGAGGCCAGATCTTCGATTGCCTTGCTGTCTGCAATGAAGGTCTCATTAAAGTATTCATTTAAGCTCTGCTCGAATGCCTTATTCGTGGTCTGTTGACAAAACGGACAGATTCCGTGATTCACATCATAGTACGAGCGTCCTAGATGTACCCAGTCACTATTCCCAAGTTTCCTAATCATAGCAGCGATATCAACATCCTCTTTACCGACAATATGCTTTTCAAGAATAGGGTCCGATTCATATGCAAGCAGTTTGTCAGTATCCAATGCAGGAACTAATTCCTCCGATATAGGTGTGGCCCCAAAGACGCTTTCAGCTTTTTTCTCCACCTCTACCAAGGTTAGGAGCGTTGCGGTATTAGATACATGTTCCTGGAGGACTTTGGTTTTAAATTTTTCAGAACTGTTGCGAACCCCCTCAAAGCTACCTTGGAGTTTAGAATCGTATTTCTGCTTCTGCGCCCAACACTTGTCCTTCAATCCAGTTTCAAGCACCTCCAAATCTCCCTTCTTGCCTCCTTTACCATCCATGCCTTGAAGGTTTTGGGTGAGGTTATCGATTTTACTTGTTAGTGCGTCGAGTTCGCCTTTCGCAGTCGAAATCTTTTCGAGTGTATCAACTTGCTTCTCGCCCAATGTAAACACCCCTTTCAACTCAGCCGATTGGTTGAAATTCTTTTCGACGAAATCACAGTTGTAAACCAACGACTGTAGCCTTCTTCCGTCTTTCCATTTGGTTTCGCAAGTTGCGAACAAGTCCTCATCCGCAATCAAACGGCTTATGGTTGTTTTCCCCGTGCCATTAGAGCCAAAAATAAAATTAAACTGAGATAAACCCTCAAGCCTCTCGACTGTGTCACCATATGTTGCGGTTTGGGAAATGCTAATTGATTCGATCATTGAGATAGTCCTTATATTTCCTTGACCCTATGTGAGGATAATGTGGTCTTCTTTCTCTAATTTAGTGGGTTCATTCATAACTTTTGATTTACAGTACCCTCTTAAGGTGTCGGTGCTAGGTTTGCCGGAACCCATAGGCTACGTGTCATAGAGAAAAGCTCTTTAATGAGCGGAGACTGATGTGATCTAAAAAAGCGGAATTTCCCGGGTCTTATTTCATATTTACGTAAAAATACTTTCTTTCCTTCTTCAAGGGAAACGAAGAAATCCAAGTTAGGGTAAGTAATTACCTGCCAATTCATCTCATCCTCCTTCGGAATGGTAGCATTATCAAAATAGGTATTGTTTACAGCATCAAAGGAATACCCAAAACGCTTCAGATAGTCACGAGGGGTGGCGGTAAGACCGAGCTTGGAACCCACAAAGTATTCGAATACAGCGCGGGCATTGCCGGAGATGGATCGGTGTGCCTCGTCGGAGATGATCAAATCGAAATCGGTGGGCGAAAATAGCTGCTGGTATTTGTTGTTGAACAATAGGGATTGTACGGTGGTAACCACGATTTCCGCGTGCCGCCAATCGTCGCGGTTTTCTTTGTAGATAACAGTTTTGTAATCGTTAGCGAGCAAAGCGGTGAATGCTTTTTTGGCCTGGTCTTCAAGTTCCAGACGGTCGACAAGAAAGAGGACCCTGCGGGCGTTGCCCGTGCGCAGGAAAAGTTTGATGATGGCTGCAGATGTCAGGGTTTTTCCAGTTCCGGTCGCCATTTCGAACAGAAATCGGTCTTTCCTTTCATTGACGGCGGCTTGCAGCTTGCGGATCGCTTTCTTCTGATAAGGTCTCAAAAACCGGAGTCTGTTTTTTTCGATATAAGCGGGGCGTTCGGCCTCGTTCTGCCAGCCGGCTTCCGCGGCATAGGTCGGTCGCTGGGTAAGCGCGATATAGTCATCCTCCACAAGCTCATCGATGAGACGGCTGGGGTCAGGTTTGGCCTTGGCGTAACTCACAACAGACGATGGGGTCGGGAACGTGGTGATCAAGTAGGGATTCCCGCGTTCAAGATCCCAGAAATAGTGAAGATTTCCATTGGAGAGGATCACGAAACGACAGTTTTGAGAACGGGCATATTTGCGGGCCTGTTCTTTGCCGACCAGTGGGCTTTTGTCCACCGATTTCGCCTCAAGAACAATCAAGGGAGCTCCCTTGGCGTCGAGAAGAAGAAAGTCGATATACCCCTTGGTGGTTTTCTCGAAGTTTTCCCCCAAGTCAACGAGCACGTTTGTGGTGAGGTTGACCTTGGGTTCCAAGCAGATATTGGCCGGGCTATTCTGGTCAGCAAAGAAACGCCATCCCGCAATTTCAAGAAGCTGATTGATTTTGATACGGGCTGTGGCTTCTTTATTACTCATAATGCGAGGGAATTTGTAGATCGATCATACTTCCATCTTTTCCCTATGCACCTTCAGGTACTCCTGCAAGGGCCATCTTTCCGATTTATCGGGCAAATGTATCACCTGACCTCCTCTTTTTTGAAAGGTTTCTTTTACCGCTTGTTGGGGGTAATGTTCTTTGATTTCTTTGGAAATGACCATCCGGTAGCCTTCGTCTAGGGTGAGAAGATAATTGTCGAAGGCCCGATCGAAGATTCCGCTGAGGCAGAGGCCATTTCGGGGGTCCATGCGGGTGTCTTCGCGATCAACTCTTCATAAATCTCGATCATTTACAAGACCTCTGCCAAGCTACAATCTTCCTTAATCTGTCCATCCACTTTACCGAATCGTTCATATTCCGCAGGGCTTGATAGGTCGCCAGCCAAACAATAAGTCCATCAATCGCCTGCCCCCAATCGTTTTTGGGCATTGTGATGGAGATCATCTTGGCTATGGATGGGTGGGACATGATAAAACTCTGCACACTCGAATTCCGTAAGCAAACTGAAAGATATTTAGAGGGGATTAAAAGGAGGTTGGACACTTTATCCGCCGAAGCCTCGGAGAGGGAAGATGTCCAAAGCATCTTTATGTATGAAAATCTGGGATTATTAACTGTACGTAGGGTAGCTAACGGCCAGGGAAAAGGCCATCCTCTGTTGCTTACCTCCCCCCCGGAAAGTATCGGTGAAAAAAGGGTCAATCACCCGCTCATTTGGATAGCGTTTGTATGTCCAGTGCTCCCATGTATGGTGGACGTCGCCAAAATGTTTGAACATTTCAAGGGAGTACGCGAAAAGGCCCTTTTACGAAAACTCGGAGTGACTTATCAAGAACTGGTCAGATATCAGTCGTAAATTTTCTGCTTGTAAAAAAGGTAGTAGGTGAAAATTTCTATTTAACGACGAGAGTGGTCGCCTTTGGCCGCCTTTGGGCGAGTCGGCCCCCCTGGGACCCTCGCCGCTTCTTTTATTCATTCGCTCTGTCATCATTCGCTTAATTTAAGATACCTGCATCAATTCTGAAGCGGGCTGGATCTTTGAAACCAACTTCCGTTTCTCTGACCGTAACGCTCTGAAATCACATTCAATCTGTATTCCATGCCAAAAGTCTTCTGATTGACTAAAGAAGGCACCAAACCGTATCGACATCGTCGGGGTAATGGAGCGTCTGCCGTGTACGATTTCATTGACCGCCCGAGGGGCTACACCAATAGCGCGGGCCATGGCGTTTTGTGAGATATTCATGGGCTTCAGGTACTCTTCGAGTAGAATCTCGCCGGGAGTGATAGGTGTTTTCATAATTGTATACTATGACGTTACAGGGGTTAGGTCAATGGTAATCAACAATTTCAACCGATTCTGGACCTTCCGGAGACCACCGAAAGATGATTCTCCATTGGTCATTAATACGTATCGAGTGGAATCCCTGAAGAGTACCCTTAAGCGGTTCCAGTCGGTTTCCAGGGGGCACCCTTAAATCATCCAAGACCCGAGCGCGGTTCATTTGAATGAGCTTTCGCAAGGCAACCCGCGCAACAGCTGAAAACCTACGACTTTTCTCATCACGAAAAAGTTTCTCGGTATCTCGATCTGCAAAACTCAAAATCATAGCCTTTCATCCCCACGGATCACCACCCAGGAAATGAGTTCAAAATCGTCGGCATTGCACAATTGTTGATAAGGTGTGGTTTTCCCCTGACAGAGTTTTTGTATAAGAGTGAGGCTTTGTTTGGTATGCATAAAATTAAACAACACCGTCCCATCGTTCCGAATGTAGAGCAAGTGATGTTTCCACAATTTTCACGGTTTTAATGGGTTTCGTCGAATGCTTATAATCCTCGAGAGAGAACTCAACATATTGTAGTTGTGAGTTAAATACCCGTTCAGCAGGAGTCACATCAATATCCGCGCCTAGAAAAATGAAGGCCCAGTCATATTTGGATTTCGGATGCGCAATCATATCAGCCACTTATTTGCCGACGAACTCCTTGCGGGTATTCTCCATCCCATACGTGATAATGGTGAACACTACGTTGCCGGGTCGTTCCGGCATCAGAAGTTTTTCTCAAAATCCGTCCGAGATTCAAGTTGGAATGCTTTATTTATGAGCAGTCGAACCGGACAAGCCAAAACAGTACCTAAGATGGGTTTAGTTGTAAAATCTTGGTTAGGGACTGCGGGATCTTCTAATCGTTTTATAGGCTCTAGGGTTAAGGGCTTTCCTGCAGGATCTCTACCTTTCGGCCTAAGAGGAATGGAGTGTCGGTCAGGATCCAGGTGGGACGTCCGACACCACGTTTATGGACCACCAGCAGGCCTTCGTCGAAGTCTACCTCCACCTCGGTGATATCATCTAGACGTAGCTGAGTCGTACCGCTACCGACCACCAGTAAACGTTTGTCGGTCAGTAGTAGATTTCCTTCGCGATGGACACGCCAAGTGATGTGGTCGCCTTTTCCCCGGCGGGTGAGCACCTGTGCCGTCTGCCAGACATAAAGACTCTCCTTTGCCTGTAGGTGTGAGTCCCCCTCCCCTGGCTCCACTATGGAAAGAGGTGCCGTAAGTTGCTGAGACTGAATCAACTCGTTTATAAATTCCAGCTCGCGACGTACATCTTCTCGCGGCAGATCCAGACCGTCGAGTAGTTGCTCGATCCAGTTGGTTTCTGCGCGGGTGATCCGCTTGTCTTCAATCGCTTCGAGCCAGGCGCTGGTGAATAATTCTTTGTGCAAGAGACGTAACTGAGTGGAATCCAGGTTTAATATTTCTCGTGCCGCCACAAGTCGGTCGCGTTCAGCGTCGGTGATTCGCTGGTCGTCGAGGACGTGATCGAGCACAGCCTGATAGATATCCTGTCGAAGTGTGAGGGATATTCCTGCATCCCTGCAGACGTTGACCAGACGTTTTACCTCTGCGGAATCCGGCGCGGTTTCTGCGTCCACCAAGACTTCATCTAGTTCACGCTTACAAGCGGTCAGCCGGTGTTGCTGTCTCAACGTATGTCCACCATATCCAAGCGCGGCGATCGCAGCTACAACGAGAATCCAAGGGTGTTCAAACAGCAAGGTCAGCCCAAATAGAACCGCCAGGCCCATCAGGAGTAAAAGAAGTAAGCTACCACATCCCCCTCCCTCTTTTTTCCGGGTAGTTACCTTTTTACCGGAAAGATGCTTCCGATAATACAGACCATGACGCCCCCCGTGCACATAAGCGCGCCCCCGGGAGTTAACCCCCAAACGGGCTCCAGTTACTCCACCAGACAGCCCCAGCCCACTTTTCGAAAGATTCAGCCTTACAGGGCCCATACGGAAGGATTTTCTTAGGTAAAACGCCATAGAAATATGCTTACAGATTTAGGTTGTCTGTCAAGGGGTTCCCGGAAGCGCATCCACCCACTGAATGGTGAAATCAGGTAGGCTGTCCACAATCTGAACTTTGTAGTCCGGTAGCGAATCCACGATCTGCCATTCTCCAGGTCTATCCGCCAGGGCTTTCACCCGACGCACCCGCAAATCCGGTAGGGCGGTCACCACCTTGACCTTTACATCCGGCAACGCATTGACGAACTGAATACGACCAAACACCCCTTCGGGTTGTGGTTTTGGCCGCCCAGCCCCACTGGTCAATAGTAAGGCACCTATGCCTAGGGTACATAGGATGGCGGATCGTGGATGCATGAGTTGACTAGGTGAGTAAGGGATTGGTTGAATGGGTGAGTGAAGAAATGATAAGGCTTCGTATCTTTCGAAAAGATTAGGGACAAACGTCAGGACTGCTTAGGATGGAAGGGACTGTTTATATTTTTTTCCGGACCTCAGCGACCTGTAGCGAATTATAGTTCATAACATCTTTGACCCCTTTTTTGGATTTCTTAAATTTCTTGCGACTAGTTGAACTCACATTCAGCTCATCCGCCACCTTGTCGACATCAAAATCCGCACCGAGAAAGAATAATTCCCAACCGTAGGTGGTTTTTTGATGTTCAATCATGTCAGCCACCTGTTTACCGCTGAACTCCTTACTGGCGTTCTCCATGCCATCGGTAAGAATGGTAAAAACGACTTGTCCAGGCCGATCAGCCTCCGGGGTGTTTTCGAGTATTTTACCCAAATCATTGATGGCAGATCCAACCGCATCATAAAGGGCTGTGCAACCTCGAGGTTCAAAACCATCCAGCTTCATCATCGGCACTTGACCCAATGGAAGCCGGTCATAGGTGGTGAGCACTTCATCATCAAACTGACGTAAAGTGAACGTAGCGTCCCCTTCCTCTTTCTGCTGATTCTTAATAAAACTGTTCACCGCTTCCACGGTTCCACTGTGGATACTTTCCATGCTGCCGGATCGATCCAAAATCATCCAAATTTCGGTTAAGTCATTATTCATTCTGTTTCTCCAATGAGGGTTTAAAATTTCAAAGTTAACACAAGGGGTAGGACAACCATGGTCCGAGGAAGGAGATTTGATGGCGGATGAATGATGTCGCCTTCGGCGCGGAAGTTTGAAGATGGGGAAGTAGTTGAGTGGGGAATGGGTTAAGTGGGGAAGTAGTTGAGTGGTTGAGTAGGAGATGGGTTAAGTGGTAAAGCAAACCTAGCAGGGAGGGACGTCCGTCACTTCGTTCCGAGCGCAGTAAACATCCAAGGTCGAAAGAAGAGGTTGAGAGGAAAGCGGAGAGGTTTAAAACCTTTGTTCAACACCGATATTTTTTTGAAAGAACTACGACATACTTTTTCTTACAAAAGATGATGAAACTCGCTCTGTCTATAAACGCAGAGGTCTTAGGGCCTATGGGGAATTTTCCTGAAAAACAATATGATTGACGCTCCCTTTAATTTTATGGAATGATTTATCCATGAGCACTTCCCGTACTGGTCAGACCCGCCGTCCCCTCGCCCGCATCCATATCATCCATGAGGAGCTGTCCGCTGGACGATTTCCTAACTGTAGCTCCTTGGCAGGTATGCTGGAGGTCTCAACCAAGACGATCCAGCGGGATCTGGATTTTATGCGAGATGAGTTTGGCATGCCTTTGGAATATGATCCCAGTCAAAATGGCTATCGCTACACCGAGGAAGTCGAAGCCTTCCCACCGCTTCAGATCGGTATCGAAGAGTTGATGTCCTTGTTCGTCGCCAGAAAGGTGATGGCTTCCATGGCGGGCACAGCCGTCGAGTCGGCCTTGCGTAGTGGTTTTGACCGTTTGGCCCAACATGCCAGCGGATCGGTAAAGATCAGCTGGCAGGATCTCGACCGGGCATTTAGTGTACACGATAGTGGCAGTATGATCCCAGATCTAGGACAGATTGAAGTGTTGTCTACGGCACTGGTAAAACACCGGAAACTCTTCTTCCGCTACACCAACGCCAAAAATAATAGCACCAAAGCCCGTACCGTTCGACCTCTCCATCTGGCTCAGATGAAAGGAGGCTGGTATCTGTTTGCTTGGGACGAAGGAGCCAAAGATATTCGCATCTTCGCCCTACCCCGCATCCAAGAGCTGGACGTCCTCTCCGAAACCTTCAAAAACCCGGTCGATTTTGACTTAGACAGCTACCTCAAAGGCAGCATGGGGCTGATCACTTCACCGGATGCACCCGTGCAGAAAGTAGCTATCCGCTTCACTGGCTACGCCGCCACGTTGGTATCAGAACGTACCTGGCACGAAAGCCAACGCATCCAACGACATAGGGATAAAAGCGTAACCCTCACGCTTCGCCTTCAACACACCGACAACATTCCGGGCTGGGTCCTTAGCTGGGGCGGAATGGCAGAGGTACTGGAACCGGCAAATCTACGAAAAGAAGTCGCAAAGCAAGCTCGGCGGATCAGTGGGTTGCATCGCGGGGAGTAATAAGACCACTCATCTTGATAAGATGTTTAGCAACCAAACAAGATGATCATGATGAAATTTTCGAGCAAAAAGATACTCCATGTCTTTCCATGAAACCGCATAAGGCCGAAATGTCGAGAAAGCAGAATGTTAAGATCGAAACCTAGGCCAAATTTACCTCAAAATGGGGTAAGCCGGGGTAAGCCATTTGATGTGTTTCTGTGCGTTATCATGCGTTTATCCCACTTACCCCGCACCCCTTTAAAAAACAATAACCCTTGATTTACAAGGGTTTATGAAGAAATATAATGGCGGAGAGGGAGGGATTGACGTTCGCAGGCTCTCTCCCATGGGAATACATGGGCTTACTGCGCTCGTGCCTCGCTTCGTTTCAAACGCCCCGTTCCGGGGGTTCGACCCCCTCCCTCAGCCTTATTTTTTTACAAAAAAATGGCGGAGAGGGAGGGATTCGAACCCCCGGAACCTTACGGCTCAACGGTTTTCAAGACCGCCGCATTCGACCACTCTGCCACCTCTCCGCGTGTAAAAAGTCGGTGGGTTTCTTAGCGTAAGAAGACCCTCTGTGTAAAGTACGGAAATAAACTTTCATCACTCAACCGCTATCCGAAATTATTTATCCTCAATTTTTCTTCTCCCAGTCTTCTGCGCCGGGTCCTTCAACCGATTTCAAGAGTAGTTTGATATTGGCAAAGGGAGTATCCACCACCAATTTGGTGAGAAGCTGACGTTCATCTGCAGAAAGCCACAGATCTATTTTTCCTTTTCTTACAAATATCCCTTCAAATTGTGCCTCAGGCTTCAATTTCAAACTTTCGGTTTTTCCGTACTCCGCCAGTCGGATCTTTTCGATTTCCCCAGTTTCAACAGATAAGTCGTAAAGTTTGTAATCGGATAGTACTTCAAAGTCGTAAGTCTTACCGGCCTCGAAGGGCGTTCTTCGCAGGAAATACATAAAGGATACTAAATCCCGGCTATCCTCTTTGAGCGGAATGACTTTAACCTCATCCTCTTTGTCCTCGTGTTCTTTGACATAGACGGCCTGATTTTTCTCCCAATCAAAGCGGGTATAACTTTTACGGATATTCCCCCCTTCATTCAAACCCAACAAATGAAGAATAGGTCTTAGGGTTAGTGGATCGATATAGGTATCGACCACATCATCCACCGGATATAGTTTAGCCAAAATTCCATTCGTTTGAGTACGGAATCGGATTTTGATAAACCACTGGCCTTCATCATAAGCCCACTCGGTGGTGGCAACCGACTCTCCTACTGCAATGATTCCCCAATATATCGTGTAGGTTAATTTTTCGCCTATGGGAAAAGGTAGGCCCTCTACTTCTGGAGGTGGAGGTGGGGGTGCCCCCTCCTCTGCCCTTGCAGAGGATATCCAAGCCATACAAAAGCTGAGGAACAGGAAATGAACTCGTTTCATTAGGACGCTTTTCGCATGCATTCGTAAAAAATACGGACCATTAAAAGTCTCAATTGTTCAAACTGAGGGGTACCGCTCCTGAAAAAAGCATCATAGGTTTCCGCTGAAAAGCGAAGCATGTGATCCAGTTCCCGCGGACTAAAGTTTTTAGCTTGTCTTCCCAACTGAAATTGACGGAAAGGCGAACGAGTTTTATTTCCCACCAATCGTTTAAATCCTTCTTCAGCCTCTGGATGTAAAAAAATAAATTTCCCGAAGCGTCCCCGGTCATCCACCCGGGCATCCCCTGCATGAATACAGGCACCTAAATACGCCATTTCCCTTAAGGAATTATGTAAAGTGGCGATCACCCCTACCGAGCTGAGCCCGTTAGTTTCCATCTGCTGAAGCATGTGCATGGCTTTATTCAAATCCCGGTTTCCGACGCAGTCTCCCAGCATATAGACCTGGGCCTCCTGCTGCATGGGTACCATCAATTCAACATCGGCTATGGAAACCGAACGTTCCGATCCTACAAATAGGTCAAGTTTCTCCACTTCATTCTGCATCAAACGGGGATCATTACCTATCCTGGCTGCAATTTCCTGAAGTACGCTCCCCTCCACCGTCATGTTCCGCTGTTTGAATTCAGCATCTAGCTTCTGCATAGCGTCTTCTTTGATTTCCCAGTCTTTGGTCGTCCGAGTAAACTCATGAATGCCAGCGACCGTCTTCACGGCCTTCAAAAAACGTGAACGCGCATCCAATTTCCCGTTGATCGTAATCAAAAGAATTTGTTCAGGCCCCAGTCCTTTACTCAAGGTTTCCTGAAGTTTTTCAACCAACCCTTTAACGTCATCCGATTTAAATACGGTACCAGACAAAAATTGTACTTCTCTAAGCCAGGTCACATTAATTGGACTGAACATGTTTAAGGACTGGACCGCCATCAAAGTCTGTTTGATCACTTCCAAAGCTTGATCAATGGTATCTACATCTCCCCGTAACGTAGTTAAACAGCCATCCGCCTCTGCATTCGGACAACGTTCTTTTAGAAAAGCCCTGGCTTTCTGATCAATCTGGAACTCATCATTACCATGAAGGATGAAAATCTGAGATTTAGAGGGTGGAGAAGACATTTAGTACTCTTATCTAAGAAGAGATATTTGCCAAGGACTTTTCCGCGGGGACATTCGACATTTCCCAACTGAAGAGTTTAGGGTATCTCGATAGACTTTATGAAGTGGCTGGGTCCCGGCAGGTGCGGGGGCCCGGAACCGGAATGGCAAAGAGATTTTGGGGAGGGTATCGTGGCGTAAACGCCTACGACCACTGTTTGGAGGCACTTCTGATGCGTGGTAAAGTTTTGCTTGAGAGCTCAGTATAGATTTTGGGGTTGGTATCGTGGCGTAAACGTCTACGACCACTGTTTGGAGGCACTTCTGATGCGTGGTAAGGTTTTGCTTGAGGGCCCGGAATAGATTTTGGGGAGGGTATCGTGGCGTAAACGCCTACGACCACTGTTTGGAGGCTCTTCTGATGCGTGGTAAGGTTTTGCTTGAGGGCCCGGAATAGATTTTGGGGAGGGTATCGTGGCGTAAACGCCTACGACCACTGTTTGGAGGCTCTTCTGATGCGTGGTAAAGTTTTGCTTGAGGGCCCGGAATAGATTTTGGGGATGGTATCGTGGCGTAAACGCCTACGACCACTGTTTGGAGGCACTTCTGATGCGTGGTAAGGTTTTGCTTGAGGGCTCAGTATAGAATTTGAAGTTGGTATCGTGGCGTAAACGCCTACGACCACTGTTTGGAGGCTCTTCTGATGCGTGGTAAGGTTTTGCTTGAGGGCTCGGAATAGATTTTGGGGAGGGTATCGTGGCGTAAACGCCTACGACCACTATGTGGAGGCACTTCTGATGCGTGGTAAGGTTTTATTTGAGGGCCCGGAATAGATTTCGGGGATGGTATCGTGGCGTAAACGCCTACGACCACTAGTTGGAAGTATTTCTGAGCGGGATAAGGTTTTGCTTAACGGCCATTTCCGGATCCACCACGACCCGGACGGCCAGAAGTCATTTCATTTACGGTTTGCATGTAGGTAATAAATTCTTGGGTCTGCTCACGAGACAAACCAAGTGAAAGTTCGGCATAATCGTTCAAGAGCACATCCCGTTGCATATCCATAAGATTTCCCATATCCTTCATTTGCCCCCACATTTCGCGACCTAAATCACGGCGTTCCTCCCGGCTTAAATCTGGATTAGACATTTGCGACATTAAAAATTCGGATGTATCCAACGCGGTCAATAATTTCTGATGCGCTTCCTGATATTCGGGGGCAAGGCCTTCGGTATTGATTTGTAAAAAGAAGTCACGTCTGGTTTGAATATCTGTAGCTACTCGCTCCTGAAACTCTTTTTTTCGTTGTGCCTGTTCCGCTTTTTTTTGCTCTCTTACCGCTTCCTCTTGTTTCTTTGCGGCTACTTCCTCAGGGCTTAAAATAGTTTGAGCCTCTGGATTCGGGGTGATTTCAGGAAGGGACTCTTCGAAAGTAGGTAAGCTCATATTGGCAGCCCCATCCTCTAGCTCTTCTTGATTTTCAGCCGAATCAGGACGGGATCGACGAGCTACGGCCGTTCGCTCAATGTTGGACAACTTTAACTGAAGCTGATTGTTAGCCTCGGTCAGGCCTTTTCGTGCGGCTTGTACTTGTTCAAGCTCGGTTTCTTTAGCCAGAAGCTCACGAGCTAATTGATTATTTACCTGTTGTTCGTTAATCCAAAGGAAACACATTCCACCAGTAGCTAAAATGATGGTAGGTACTAAAATACGTTCAATTTTTCTCATAACGATGCCTCCGAAGGACAATTAAGGGGTCTAATAACTTTTTTCAAGATGATCGCGTAATAGATTAAGGCTTTTTACGGTTTCTTCAAGTTGGCGGGCCGACATGGGGTCTCCTGCAGTTTTGAGTAATCCACGTTCACGTTCCATCATGGTCTCTACAACTTTTTTACCTTTAGCGGTCAACATCATTTGCTTGGAACGCTTATGTCTTGGATTCACCTTACTGATTACCAAGCCCTCTTCGGCTAACAGGTTGATTTGAGTTTGAATAATTTGACGTGAAACCAAGCGTTCTCTGGCAAGATCTGGTACTGTACGGGGGCCTTCACGATGTAAACTAAGTAACAAACTCCGTTTTGCACTGGTTTGCCCGTCCTGCTCATGCACCCGATCTCCTAACCAACGTAGTCGGTTATGCAAACGTCGTACCTCTTCAAATAAATCCTGATATAATTCCGTAGATTCCCTCATACCTACTTATTAGTAATTTCAGTCATTCTGACAATTTAATTGTTAACTAATGTTTGACAATACTATTGTCACTAATATATATATTTCCTATGAAACTCAAACCACGGATGAACCAGATACATAAAAGTCTTTGCTTGGCTTTCGCACTTCTAGTAACTTTTCTCTTTGGATCCTGCGCAGTTATGAATCATAGACACCAAAAATGGGAACAGACCGTTAACCGGAATTCGGATGGTCTTTTGGATTTTGCTCAGGCCAGAACTTGGGGCGAAGGCGATAATGCATTATTGCTGGTGCATGGGTTTGGTGATGGGCCTTATGTTTGGAAAACGTTGGGTCCTGCATTGGCAGACAAAGGCTACACGGTTCGTGTTATGCGTCTCCCTGGCTGGAACGAGACCATTGAAACGAAACGAACGATCACCCTCAGCGATTGGGAAAGCGCAGTACAATCGGAACTTCTGGAATTGAAAAATACCCATAAACATGTCGCGGTACTTGCGCATTCACTTGGAGGGTGCGTGACAACAGTGCTAGCCCAAGATCAAGAGCTTTCCGCGGATGCCCTCGTGCTTTATGCCCCTATGCTTGAAGTATCGAGTGCTCGGAGTCCGATTTTGAAAACGAGCACCTGGTTTAAAATAGGAAATACGCTTCTGCCCGACAGCATAATTATTGAAAGTATGTTTGCCGACCATGCCCGAGTTAATCCACCTCGTCCAAAAACCGAACGTGACCCTTTCAACCCCAAAAATATTTTTGAAATGATCTACACAGAGATGGATCGGTTTGAAAACCAAGCACCTAGGGTAACTCTCCCCCTTCGTTTGGTGTTACCCGGAGAGGATCGGGTGATAAATAACCAAAGAAGTCAGCTGTGGTTTGAGGATTTGGTGGCACCCCAAAAAGATTTATTTATTGATGAGGCTGCGGGTCATGTCCTACCTTTGGATGTAGATGTGCTTGCCGAATCCGATCGACTTGTCCTATGGTTAACTGAACAAGGAATAGCTCCATGAAAACGAAACAAGACTCTCTCGGCACCTTCCACTGGCATAACCTCTCCCAATTCGGGGGGGCGTTGAATGACAATTTGTTCAAACTTGCGGTGATTTACACCATGGTCATTGCCTGGCCAGATAAAGATAAAAATGAAGTAAACGCCATCGTAGGTGCCATTTTTGCGATTCCTTTTCTCTTATTCATTGGAGCCGCAGGCGTGTTGGCGGATCGAGTACGGAAACATAAAATTGTTCAGAGCATCAAACTCATGGAAATTGGAGTCATGGCCTTCGGGGCAACCGCGATCTATTTCCAAGACCGGTGGATGCTCTTGGCTGGAATGTTTTTCATGTCGGTACAAAGCGCCCTGTTCTCTCCCTCCAAGTTTGGTATTATTCCCGAACTCGTCGGTCGGAAAAATATTTCCAGAGCTAACAGCCAAATGCAGGCCGCTGGCTATCTGGCCATGATTCTGGGTACGGCCTCCGCACCACTTTTCAGTCAACTCCTAGGTCGTTGGGCTGGGCTGGCCTCTGTAGCCGTAGCTATTTTGGGTTGGCTGGCTTCTATGCGAATTGCCCCTACCCCGAAAGGAAAAGGAACCGCCAAGGCTAATCCCTTTTTCCTCAGCGATATTTTCAAGAGTATCAAGGTGATCCATCAGGATGCCTTTCTTGCATTGGCGGTATGGGCCTCGGCTTTCTTCCTGATGATTGCGGCCTTCATTCAATTAAACATTCTCGCTTACGGCCCCTCCCATTTAGGGATGGCGAATCAGGAGGAGGCCACCCTGCTCTTCCTGGTTGTCGCTTTTGGAATTGGTTCCGGTTCTTTGATCGCTGGTAAAGTAAGTCGCCATAGTATCGAATTCGGAATTGTGCCGATTGGGGCCGCCCTACTCGCTCTTAGTTGTGTGGGGCTTTGGGCGATACCAGAGGGAGCGAAACTCTTAGGGTATGCCTTCTGTTTGATTATGGGTTTTGGAGCCGGACTTTTTGTGGTTCCGGTTCAATCATTTCTTCAGTTCCGTTCCCCCCCTGAGAAAATGGGTGAAATTATTGCAGCGTCGGGGTGGCTTAGTTGGGTGGGCGTTTTGCTTGCTGCAGGTCTTTTGCACTTGTGCTCTTCTACCCTTGAATTTAGTGCGGCCACAAACTTCTTGGTCATCGGGGTCATGGTGTTGGTCATGGCGCTCTTCGCTTTTATCATCCTCCCCGATTTCTTTGTTCGCTTTGTCGTAATGATCATTACCCGTTGCTTTTATCGCTTGCGCGCATCCGGGACCCGGAATCTACCAGCTCAAGGCGGCGCCCTCATCGTTGCGAATCATGTGAGCATGATGGATGCGATATGGATATGTGCGGTTCAGCAGCGGCGTATTCGCTTTGTGATGTCCCGCACCTATATCGAAGAGTCTTCCTGGTGGATGAAAGGCCTACTTAAACTTGGTGGAGTTATTCCTATACATGAGGAAGACAGCCCTAAGGCTATTTTGAAATCGTTACAGGTAGCTCGTAACGTCATTGAAGACGGCTATATCGTGGCGATTTTCCCGGAAGGACATTTGTCGAGAACCGGTCATATGCTTCCCTTCAAACCCGGTTACGAACGAATCGTTAAAGGAACCGGTGCGCCTATTCTTCCTTTGTATATTGAAGGCGGATACGGATCTCATGCCAGTTACGCACATGGTCAGCCACGCTTGTTGCATCCAAAAGATTTCCGGAAACAGATCACGGTTGCAATTGGCGAGCCTCTGCCCACCACATCCAGCACTACCGAGGTGCATGATGCCGTATTAGATCTGGCGGCCACAGCAACCGATGCCTATGCACCTATTCGCGGATCTGCCGGACGCTGCTTTGCACGTTGCGCCAGAGCAAATTGGAAATTACAGGCCATTGCCGACTCCAGTGGAAAAAAACTGACCTTTGGAAAAACGTTAATAGCCAGTTTGCTGCTGAAAAAGAGATTCACTACTATTCTAGCCGGAGACCCTGAAGAAATTGGTGTGCTGCTACCGCCTTCCGTAGGGGGGGCCTTAGTCAATTTGGCTTTAGCCTTGGAAGGTCGGGTTGCGGTTAATTTGAATTACACCTCTTCGGCTAAGTCGCTCAAATCCGCCATGGAGCAAGCGGATATTCGAACCTTAATCACCTCCAAAAAATTTATGGAAAAACTTCCAGACACCCCCACACCTGAGCGGGTGTTATATGCAGAAGATTTAGCTTCAGGATTCAGCAGACTGTCTAAAATCATCACCCTCTTACAGGCCAAATTCCTTCCCTTATGCTTTTTGGTAAGTGATCGATTCTGGGCACCGGAAGATCCGCTTACGATTCTGTTCAGTAGTGGCTCTACCGCGAATCCCAAAGGTATCCTGCTTTCTCATCATAATATTTTATCCAATATTGATGGGTTTTCGGTGGTGGCTCGTGCAAGACCCACGGATTCTATTTGCTCGGTGCTTCCTTTTTTCCATTCCTTTGGCTTTACAGTCGGACTGTGGTTTCCGCTTACCCAGGGACTCGGAGTGGCTTATCATTATCACCCCTTAGAAACCGATGCGATTTCCGATCTGGCTGAAGAAAATCGTTCTACCATTTTGATGGGAACCCCGACCTTCCTCATGGCTTGGGTTCGGAAAATAAGGCCCGAAGCCTTTTCGAACCTGCGTTGGGTAGTGGTGGGTGCAGAAAAACTTCGTCCAAAACTCGCGGATATGTTTGAGAAAAGATATGGCATAAGGCCGCTAGAAGGTTACGGAGCGACGGAATGCTCGCCTGTGATTGCGGTGAATGTTCCGGATGTAGATGTTGACGGACTTAAGCAAGAAGGCGCGGTGGAAGGCTCAGTAGGACGTCCCCTACCTAATATGCTTACTCGAATTGTGGATCCGGAAACCGGAGAGCTTTTGCCCTTAGGAAGTCCCGGGTTACTTTGGGTCAAAGGCCCAAGCGTGATGCACAGCTATGTGAAAAATCCTGAGAAGACCCAAGAGGTATTGGTCGACGGCTGGTACAACACAGGCGATATCGTTAAGCAGGATGAAAACGGATTCATTACCATTACCGACCGCCTTACCCGCTTCAGTAAACTTGCCGGTGAAATGGTTTCGCATTCCGCAGTGGAGGAAGCTCTTCAAGATGCTCTGGGTTGTACACCCGATCTGTTGGCTGTAACCGGGATTGCCGATGAACGTAAAGGCGAACGTTTGGTTGTAATTTACTCAAAAGAACTAGGAGACTCAGAAAGTTTTCAAGCGAAAGTCCTGAAAATGGATATGCCTAACCTCTGGAAACCCGATCGTCGTTCCTGGATCGCGGTTGAGGCCTTACCCACGTTGGGAACCGGCAAGTTAGACTTGAAGGGCTTAAAGGAAATTGCGAACGCGTGACGGTAACTGCTGTGGAGTGTGGTCGCGAAGGGAGGGTCGACCGGAGCTACCGCTTTCTTCCAGTCAGCTTGCTGACGTTTACCAAAATTGAGTTTCCGCTTGCGGATGTTCCCCCTCTCGAAGTAAACTTTTTAGCCTCCAAAGCGGAAGCCAGTAACCGCAGTCCACAAGATGTTAAAAACCCGTTATACCAAAGAATGAAACCATTCGCGGGTCTTCTCGATGCTGTCCTCAACATTGAAATGTGAACGTATTCGTTCCCGTCCCTTTTCACCCATTTTTTTTGCTTTGGCCGAATTCATTTTTAATTTCAGGATGGCCTCCGCGATGGCATGAGGGTCATTTGGAGAAATCACAAAGCCACTTTCACCGTCTACGATCAATTCTGCGCTACCCCCGGTATCTGTCACGATAGCAGGCACTTCGTAGACCATGGATTCAATAACAGATTTGGGTAAGCCCTCACGCTTTAAAGCAGGCAAAACCGTAGCATCGCAAGCCGCGGTTAACGCGGGTGCATCGTTCCGAAATCCCAAGCGGTGGATTCGATCGAGTGCGGGACTTTCCGAAATTTGCTTATCCAGTTTAGGATCGTCCATGCCCTTTCCGATGAGGAGTAAATGAATATTTTCTTTAAGAGGAAGACCACTCAAAGCTTCTACCAGAACCGGAACCCCCTTTCGAGGACGGTTATTGGCTGTGCATCCCACCACAAACGCTTTTTTTGGAAGATGTAAAAAGGATAGATCTGCGGGCTTTTCTTGATACCAAGCCAGATCGTGACCTTTGTACAAGGTAACTACATTCTGAGGCTTCCTGACATGGTTTCGTAGGTCATCCCTTACCGCATTGGATACGCAACTAATGCCATCAATTCGAGGATGCAACATGGTGAGATAACAACTGGGATCGTACCAGAATATATTCCCAGTTTGACCTCGATACGCCACAAGCTTGATAGGCAGCCCTCGTGATGCAAACGCCGTATTCGAAATGCACTTATTATTAAACAGGTACGCAAGATCCATGGGATGCTTTTTCAGCCACGTCCGTATAAACCGAATATCTTTAAGACTTAACCGTTTGCGGGGTTCATAATCAACCATGGTAATACCCGCATCTACCCAACGATCCCAATACACGTTATCGCGTCCGGTCATGATGGTAACCGGATCTCCGCCTTTGTGTAGGCCAATAAATATTTCAGCTTCGGGGCGAATACTATTTAAAGGTTCCCCCGAAGACGTCATAACAAGTAGGTTCATGGGGACTCCTTCTCAAGATAGCTTAGAATGATCTTGGCCACTGCAGCCCCGCCCGCATCAGGAATTAAGCGGGAGCGCACCTCGGCTAATCCTTCTAGCATAATTTGGCGTTCAGAGGATTGAACGAAAAGTGGAAGGAGCGTTTCGGCCATTTTTTTAGGATCAGCATCCTGTTGAATGAATTCGGGACATACTTCTTTTTCCGCCACCAGATTTACCATACCGATATGAGGAACTTTCACCACCCGTTTGCCAATGGCATAAGTCAATGCGGAGGTTTTATACACCACAATCATGGGCGTTCCTAACAAAGCGGTTTCCAAGGTAGCGGTACCGGACGTTACCATGGCTACATCCGCACCCTTCACTAGTTCACGCATCTTACCTGAAACAAGTTCGATCTCTGGAAGACCAGATTCTGAGGTCAACAACTCTCGCATTCGCTTTTCGCAAACCTTGTCCGCAGCCGGGATACGAATTTGAAGATCAGGGTAGCTTTGGTGTAAAATTTTAGCGGTTTCGATCATAGGGAGAAAAATACGATCAATTTCCTGAAGGCGACTTCCAGGAACCAGTACTAATTTTGAGCCCTCACCCCAGCCGACATCCGCTTCAACGTTTGCGGTCTCATCCACCATGGGATGACCGCAATAGTGAACGGGAAGTTCGTAGCCTTCGAACACTTTTTTCTCAAAAGGGAATATGCAAATAAGAGCATCCAAGATCTCATTCATTTTAGGAATACGTGATTGTTTCCAGGCCCAAACTTGAGGGCAAATATATTGAATCACCGGGGTGCCTTTTCCTTTTAGGGCCGCCGCCAAACGTAAATTAAATCCCGGATAGTCTACCAGTAACACCACATCGGGTTTGCGCTCTTCGATATCCGCCAATAGTTGGTTGAATATTTTTTTGAAGTAGCCGTATCGCTTCAACACTTCCCAGATCCCCATTACCGAGAGGTCACTGATATGTTCCTTGATTTCCATGCCTTCTGCAGCCAGATGATCTCCGCCAAATCCCCAGGTTTTGAGATCAGGTGAAATTTCGTTCATGGTTTTGAGAATTCGTGCAGCATGGGCATCACCAGACAATTCCCCCGCGATTATAAGAATCTCCGGAGAGGACTTCACGGGTGAGGCTCCAAGACCGTGAGACAAATCCCGGCGGCAGTAGCCGACGCAATCACTTTTTCTTTTTCCAGAAGAATCACTTTCCCAGCTTCCATAGCTAAGCAACTGCATTTCGCTTTTTTAAGTTGTTTTAAGGTCGTCAAGCCCACCACGGGAATATCCCAACGCATGTCATGCTTTTGCTGGGCTACTTTCACGATCACACATCCCTCCCCCCCAACTTTTCCAGCCCGAAGAATCATTTTGTCGGTTCCCTCAAAGCCTTCAACGGCAATAACCGTACCTTGTTTAATAGCTACCGATTGACCTGCCTGTAACTGAGAACAGCATTTTGCTAACTCTAAGCCTTGTTGAATATCTTTTTGCTGTTCTGGGGTAGGTTCACGTTGGGTTAGGACCCCGGATGTAACTAAGTTCGCTTTCATGAATTCATGAGCGGGTAATAATTCGACATCCAGCTTTTCTAGCTCATCACCAATGGCCCCGAAAATCGTATCTGCATTTTTACGGGGAAGAGTCGCAAGTAGTTCCCGCATGGCTTTATCCAAACGGGCATTAAATAAATTGGAAGGCGCAATCTGTCCGGCCATTACAGCCTGGGGAATTTTGTAGGTCTTGAAAGCTTCTCTGAAGGTGGCGAGCTCACCTACATACATCCAGATCACTTCGTCTACCACGGTCTCGATTTCTTTATCTGTTTCACCCTTAAAGGCCACCGCAACCAAGCGCTGAACCCCCTGAGTGCGAGCAGAGCGGGCACATTCAATAGGATAAGCCCCTTTGCCGGCAATGAGTACGAGTTCAGAAATCATATCTTTCTATAATCGATAGCGATACCGATATCGATGGATTTATTGATACTTTTGCCCACGATAGCTCAACCAGCCTCCGGGATGCCCTCCGGATGGATCGTGATGCGTCCAATGCACAACTCCACCTTTTTCGGACCACTCATACTCGCCATGAAAGCCTAGGGTATCCCCTTCAATAATCGAAGGTACCCTGGGAGCTAAATCGATATTATGTGCAATCAAAATGGTGATACCACCTGGGACCTCCAGCAAAAATTTCTGGTGTCTGGGCCCTTGATTATCATCTGGCAGGATCTTAACGATTTTGCCTTCGCCTTGGACTTGAAGATTACTCTGACGGTTTTGATAAGCCTGATAAACCGTATCCCCACCAAAAGAATCCGCATTTGTGGATTCCGAAGGTGTGGATTCCGACTCAGAAACAGGAATCCGGGAGCCCCCCTCCTGATAGGCCGTATAAAGGCCTACAAGGACGAGAGCAAAAACGTAAAACTTACGAATCTTCCGGTTTTTCATATTTTTGTGTCTAGCAGGCTTATGCGGATATTTCCACGCACGGAGTCTGCGGACTACACGAGTGCTTGATCGATATCTTCGAGAATATCGTTGATGCTCTCAATACCTACAGACAATCGAACCATTTCGGGTGGGATGCCAGCCGCGTTCTGCTGATCTTCGGTCATTTGAGAATGGGTGGTACTTGCAGGATGGATAGCCAGACTTTTTGCATCGCCTACATTCGCTAAGTGAGAGAACAGTTTTACAGATTCCACAAATTTCTTACCGGCATCTGCGCCACCTTTCACACCAAAGACAACCACGGATCCACCTTTGCCATCCAGATAACGGTCGGCCATGGCTTTAGAAGGATCGTCTTCTAGGCCCGGGTAACGTACCCATTCTACTTTGGGATGGTCTTTCAGATGTTGTGCAACTTTTAATGAATTTTCACAATGACGCTCCATTCGAAGTGGTAAAGTTTCGATCCCTTGCAGGAACATCCAGGAGTTATCCGGTGAGATACAAGCACCCAAGTTCCGGAGCGGAATCAATCGCATACGAAGAATATAAGCAATCGGCGCCAGCATATCCGGCAAATCATGAGCCCAACGCACGCCGCCGTAACTGGCTTCGGGCTCGGTCATCAACGGAAATTTATCGCTCTTCCAATCAAATTTTCCAGAATCCACTACAACCCCCCCAATACCGGCATTGTGACCACCCAACCATTTGGTCAGGGAATGAACCACAATATCCGCGCCGTGTTCGATGGGGCGTTGAAGATAAGGCGTGGTGAAGGTGCTATCGACAATCAACGGCAAGCCATGACTGTGAGCGATATCTGCGATGGCTTCAATATCGGTAACTTCTAATCCCGGGTTGGTAACGGTTTCACAGAAAAGCAATTTTGTTTTTGGGGTAATCGCCGCCGCAAAAGCTTCGGGATTGGTACCATCGACCAAGTTCACTTTAATGCCAAACTGCGGCAGAATATCATTCATCATGGTATACGTGCCACCATAGAGATTACGGGCGGAAACCACCTCATCACCTGCCTGACAAATATTAACGATGGCGTAAAAATTCGCGCTTGTACCAGAAGCCAAAGCCAGACCGGCAGCCCCACCATCCAACGCCGCGACCCGCTGTTCCAACACATCGGTGGTAGGATTCATGAGACGGGTGTAAATATTCCCCAACTCCTTCAAGGCAAAAAGATTTGCAGCATGCTCGGCACTATCAAAAACATAAGAAGCCGTGCGGTAAACCGGAACCCCACGGGCTTTGGTGGTGGGATCGGGTTGGGTGCCGCCATGTAAACAAGTTGTATCAAAACGCATAAGAAGTCTCTCCGAGTATTGGGTTAAGAAATTTTAGAAAAGTGTAGTAAAAAATGATAAATCTCAAGATTAATTTGTGATTACGATAGGGATATACTAGTTCAGAACGCCTTTGTTTACGAGGATTCATCCAGAGGTATTTACGCGGAGGGTTACGGAGGTCCCCTGCTCAGAAACCAGAGTCGCAAAGGAACAGAGGGACTTAGACGCGAGTAGCTAACGAACAGGGGTAATGAGACGCAAGTAGCTAACGAACAGGGGACTGAGACGCGGATACCTGAAGGCATCCTTGATAAATCCTCGTGAACGAGGGTACTCCGAACTAATAAAACCCATGACCAGCCGATTCCCCTTCTATTTCACCCAAATAGCGAACCTCACGAATCAGATCAATTCCATGCATCTCTTTGACTGATGCCTGTAACGTTCTCGCAAGGGTGGCGATGTCTACAGCAGTACACTGTGACCTTTTCTTGATAAGGATATTCGCATGTCCTTGAAAAACGGCAGCACCACCTACTTTCTGATCTTTCGCTCCAGCCTGCTCTAAAAAGAATCCGGCAGCTTGACGACGCTCCGCAGCGGAGCTGGGCTCGAGATTTTTGAAAAAACTACCAATACAAGGTATGGTTTTCCAATCTGGATGTCTGGCAGCCCTCATCTCTAGGATTCGAGTATGTTCTTGATTCAGAAATTCTGTATCACCAGATTCGAGTTTTAACGAAACCTCGGAGACCCAGAAATCTTCATGTTTCACTGCTGAGTTTCGATAGGAAAACCCGCAGTCGGCAACCGATCGTATGTGTCGCTCTCCTTTTTGATCATAGCCGATAACGGATTCGAGAATATGCTCCATTTGAACTCCCCAAGCACCCGCATTGCCAACGACCGCCCCTCCGAGGGTTCCGGGTATTCCCGAAAAGGCTTCCAATCCGGAGAGCCCGTTCTCGATCGCCCATTTCACTACCACTTGGAGATCTAAAGCTGCGTTAAACCGCCAGTTACCATCCTGTTCTTGTATCGGTAACGCATCAAAACTCACGTAGCGAACGATCAGTCCGGGCCATCCCTCATCAGAAAACAAGAGATTACTTCCCTCGCCAAGTAGAATCGCGGAAAGCGTATTTTCAAAGCAAAGGGCTCGGAGCCTTCCAAGGTAATCAGGGGTTTCACATCGAATGAGACATTGCGCAGGTCCGCCTATTTGAAAGGTACCTAAGCTGGATAAAGGAATGTGAGATTCAACCCTAAAACCAGCATCGATAAACGGTGTCAGGTCAGATGCTGCCAACGTTTTCAATTACAACCCCCAATGGCTCTTTTTAGCGGGTCATCCAAACCAAGGAATAAACAATAACTACGGCCACCACGATCAAAAAGATCAGTCGGTTGCGGTGCACCGTCAGATGGGCTCCACGATCGGTTGGGCGTAAATCTTTCTCGGTCCCCAAAGCAAAATAGTTCGTAAACTTCGCTTTTTTCCTAGAAGCAGAGGTTGGTGCTTGAATGCCGTTTGGACCAAAGCTTTGGCTATTCAGCTTTACTTTATTCGCATTCCGCTGGCGCTTAGATTGACCAAAGGCCCAACCAAACAGGCCTGTAAATACCGAAACATGTGCGACATCAGGTTGAACGTATCTACGCTCCCTAGTTAAAGGGGTATCTTTGGGCATCGTTTTTAAAATTCGCCGTTTCTCCTGCGCTGGCAAACCTGTGGAGGTGTCCTTATCGATTGCAGGGATTTGTACTGAAACGTTCATCTATCTCTATTATGGTCTAAGCCCTGAATTCGTCAAGATCCAAACCACTAACAGGGCGACTAAACCGCATAATAATGCGACCGGAAGTCCAATTCCGATACCCGCTTTCAACCAAAAGCCAAAACTATAATTCATAGACAGGTCTTCCAATAGAAATTCATCATCAGAACTATCACTATTCCAGTCTAGCGCATCCAGTCGGGCTAGGCCCTTTTTGAATTCCATACGAACGGCCTTCAAGCTGTCCGCAGATCGGTTCAATTCGTCTTGAAAGACCGACTCTTCCCATCCGCCTTCCCCCAAATTCTTAAGCTGATCTTCCAATCTCGAAAACAAGTCACGGCTCGTGGCATATAATTCCTGTAATTGAGAGACACGCACCTCTTCCTTATCCAATAACACTAGGCATTGGTGAACCCGCCGAGTGAGATCCTGTTTTTCTTCGGCATACTGTCCTTGTTGCTCTCGCAAACTCTCCAAGGTTTGCTTGCGTTTGAGTAAATTTTCCTGTTGTTGACGGAGACTTTCCAGTTCCCGAGCCGTACCTGAAACCTCTTCCTCTAAGCGTTTACGTTGATTCTGAAGGTTGCTTAGCTCAGCTCGATCCGCGACATCCTCCGCCTGATAATCCGGACGAGGAATTTTAGGAGCGGTTAGATCGGAATCGATAAAGTCTGTTTGTCGTGAAGGGTTCATTTAGGAATCACCAGTATGGTTCCGAGCTTCAAGGCATTTTGATTAGGTATTTTAGCCTGATTGGCTTGGTAAATCTTACGCCACTGGGATGCTTCCCCGTACATTTTTTGAGAAATCCTGCTTAAGGTGTCTCCACGTTTAATCGTGTAGGTTTTACTCTCTGGGTTAGCCATTTCAGATGGCTCTTGCCTGTCCTCGGATGTTGATCCATCCGCCTTCAATCGGTTAATTTCTTGTAACAGAGCTAATTTTTCTGTGGCCCACACCGGAGGTGGTTCGGAGGCCCCCCCGCCCTGTTTTAGTCGGAGTTGCTGAAGATTTACTTCGGCTACAGCGAGTTTTTGCTCGGCTTCCCCCAACTTTTGTTCGAGATCTTGAACTCGTGCTTCTGGAGATCCTGAAACGACGGGTTGCTGGGAGATTCTGGCTTCCGCACCTAAACGCCGACGTTCATCCTCAATAACTTGGGTAATGATGATGGCTTTCTCACTTTCCGGTCTCCCCTCCAAATACTTCTGGAAATGATACACCGCTTTAATCGGTTCATTCTTCGACTGATACACCATTCCTAACTGAAGGTGAGTGAGCACATAATCTGGATGTTTGTAAAGGAACTCCAAGAGCAATACCTCCGCACCATCCACATCCTGCATTCGCACCAATTCACGGGCTTTCACTAGTTTAGGATGATTTTTTTCGGTAATGTCAGAGCCTTGGTGGCGGTTGCATCCAGCCAAAAGGAATAAAAGTAGGAACAGTCCGTAATTACGCATGAAATTTAATTAACCTAAGCCCCTCTTTCCCGCAAGTGAAAAAAAAAGGAGGGCGGACATTTTGTCTCTGGAGCGCGGACATTTTGTCCTAGCGTGTATTCGTGCCACCTAAGACCGTCTTCACAAAAAGCGCACTTAGATCACCAAGGTTTAATAATTTTGGTATTTATTAGTTTAAAGCTTACGCAAAGCCACCAAGACGCAATGTAGGTTTCAGGTAAAGACGTTGCGGCTTTACGGCACTGCGTGATGAATATCCTACTGCTAGCATAGACGATACCCGCTAAGTCACTAATACCCGCTAGGGCAAGAATGCCCGCGCTCCACTCCTATTTTTTATAAGAAAAAGTAGAACAAAAAAAGCCCCGCAGCGAACCGCGGGGCTTCTCATGAGGTCGGGTTGACCGGATGATTACATCATGCCGCCCATTCCACCCATTCCGCCCATGCCACCCATGTCTGGAGCACCACCGCCGCCGCCACCATTCTTCTCAGGAAGATCGGTGATCATACATTCGGTTGTGAGCAACAAGGATGCAATTGAAGCCGCATTCTGCAAAGCAGAACGGGTTACTTTCGCAGGATCGATGATCCCAGCTTTTACCAAGTCGCGGTATTCGCCAGTAACAACATCGTATCCAATATTTCCTTCAGAGGCTTTCACTTTCTCTACAACGATTGCACCTTCGCCACCGGCGTTGGCTACGAGCTGACGGAGAGGAGCTTCACAAGCTTTGGCAATAATTGCCGCGCCGATCGCTTCTTCACCTTCAAGTCCGAGTTCAGCCAAGGCTACTTGAGCACGTAACAAGGCGGTTCCACCACCAGCTACAATACCTTCTTCAACCGCTGCGCGTGTCGCATGCAATGCATCTTCAACGCGGGCTTTTTTCTCTTTCATTTCGGTTTCAGTTGCAGCACCCACGTTGATCACAGCAACCCCACCAGCCAATTTAGCCAGACGTTCTTGCAGTTTTTCGCGGTCGTAATCAGAAGAGGTATCTTCGATTTGACGCTTGATCAATGCGATACGGCCCTGAATTCCTTCAGAAGTACCTGCACCTTCAACGATGGTTGTGGATTCTTTGTCGATCGTAACGCGTTTTGCGGAACCGAGGTCATCGATAGCTACGTTTTCGAGTTTGATACCCAAGTCTTCGGTGATGCAATTTCCACCCGTCAAGACGGCGATATCTTCGAGCATCGCTTTACGACGGTCACCGAATCCAGGTGCTTTAACCGCAGCTGCATTCAAGGTTCCGCGCAATTTATTCACAACCAAGGTTGCGAGTGCTTCGCCTTCAATATCTTCCGCAATGATTAAGAGCGGACGGCTGGTTTTAGCTACGTTCTGAAGCAGAGGCAACAGGTCTTGAAGATTACTGATTTTCTTTTCGAAAATCAAAATATAAGGATCTTCAAGAATCACTTCCATGGATTCCATATCGGTACACATGTAAGGAGACAAGTATCCCTTGTCGAACTGCATGCCTTCTACCACGTCGAGGGTGGTTTCAATAGACTTCGCTTCTTCAACAGTAATGGTTCCATCTTTTCCAACTTTATCCATCGCTTCAGCAATAATTTCACCAATGGTGGTATCGCCGTTTGCGGAGATGGTTGCAACCTGAGCAATCTCAGAGGATTCTTTCACCTGTTTGGATTGAGAAGCCACTTTAGCAATAACTGCAGCTACCGCTTTGTCGATTCCGCGTTTGAGGCCCATAGGGTTAGAACCAGCCGTTACGTTTTTAAGACCTTCGCGATAAATCGCTTCAGCTAAAACGGTTGCAGTTGTGGTTCCGTCACCAGCGATATCGGAGGTTTTGCTCGCAACTTCACGCACCATTTGTGCGCCCATGTTTTCGAACTTGTCTTCGAGTTCAATTTCTTTGGCTACGGATACACCATCTTTGGTGATGGTTGGAGATCCGAAGCTTTTGTCGATTGCAACATTGCGTCCTTTTGGACCCATGGTTACAGCGACGGCTTTAGTCAATTTTTGCACACCGCTGAGGATGTGTTGACGAGCTTCTGTGTCAAATACGAGTTGTTTTGCCATTAGTGTATTTCCTTGATTTAAATTACTTATTTACAACGCCGAGGATATCATCCTCACGTAGGATCTGGTAGGTAGTGCCTTCCAGTTTGATTTCGGTACCGCCATATTTTGGCAGCAATACGGTGTCTCCAACTTTTACGTTGAAAGGCTTGTCGTTTCCGTTGTCGTCTTTTCCACCAGTTCCCAGTGCAATTACTTCGCCCTGTTGTGATTTTTCCTGAGCGGAATCAGGGATAATAATCCCACCGATTTCTTGTTTGTCATCTTTTGCCGGTTCAACCAGCACTCGATCTCCGAGAGGTTTAAAGTTCATACGTGTATACTCCTGTAGGGTATGTGTTGTGTTTTGGTTATTTCTAAAATCCCGACGCCCTTTCAGGGCCGAGTACTTTAAGTTTTGGTTAGATTATTTGTCGTCTTCAACAACTTCGGCGTCGATAATATCATCGTCTTCGTCGCTACTGTCCGCAGAAGCGGCTTCGGGTCCTGCACCGCCAGCGGCAGCTTGATCCGCTCCGGCCTGGCTGTAGAGTTCTTCAGAAATGGATTGCATCTCCGTATTGAGAGCTTCCATAGCTGCTTTAATCTCTTCGGTGTTGTCCGATTCAATTGCTTTCTTTAGCTCTTCAATTTTTTCTTCTACCGGTGCGCGTTTTTCCGCATCAACCTTGTCTTCATTTTCCTTAAGCACTTTCTCGATCTGGAAGACCGTGGAATCTGCTTGGTTTTTGACTTCGATTTTTTCTTTTAATTCGGCGTCCTCGGTAGCGTGCTCTTCGGCTTCTTTCACCATGCGATCAATGTCCGCATCGTCCAAACCACTAGAGGCCTGAATAGTGATTTTCTGCTCTTTACCAGTGCCGAGGTCTTTTGCACTTACATGCAAAATTCCATTAGCATCGATATCAAAGGTGACTTCAATCTGAGGCGTACCACGTGGTGCGGGAGGAATTCCGTCTAAACTGAAACGCCCAATGGATTTATTGACGTTTGCCATTTTCCGTTCGCCCTGAATCACGTGAATATCTACCTGTGGTTGATTATCCGCCGCGGTTGAAAAGATTTCAGATTTCTTTGTAGGAATCGTGGTGTTTCGCTCAATAAGAGGAGTCGCAATGCCACCCATGGTTTCAATACCGAGGGTAAGTGGAGATACGTCTAACAAGAGAACGTCTTTCACGTCACCTTTTAATACCCCACCCTGAATGGAAGCACCGATGGCTACCACTTCATCTGGGTTCACGCCTTTATGAGGCTCTTTACCAAAGAGTTCTTTTACCTTTGCCTGAACCTTAGGCATCCGGGTGGATCCACCAACCAGAACGACCTCTTTGATTTCAGAAACCGTGGTGTCTGCATCCTCGATACAAGATTTAACTGGTCCCATGGAGCGGGAGATCAAGTCGTCGACCAATTCTTCTAGTTTGGAACGACTTAAGGTTACGTTCAAGTGTTTAGGTCCGGAAGCATCTGCAGTGATAAAAGGGAGATTGATGTCATAGCTGGTTGAGCTGGACAGAGCGATCTTCGCTTTTTCGGCTTCTTCTTTCAGACGTTGGAGAGCCATTGGATCTTTAGTTAGATCCACGCTATTTTCTTTCTTAAAGCTTTCTGCGAGCCAAGTGATTACGGCCTGATCCAAATCGTCGCCACCCAAATGGGTATCACCGTTGGTGGCTTTCACTTCGAAAACGCCGTCACCAATTTCCAAAACGGAAATATCGAAAGTTCCTCCACCGAGGTCATAGACCGCGATGTGTTCTTCGGTTTTTTTATCCAAACCGTAAGCTAGAGAAGCCGCGGTAGGTTCGTTAATAATACGAAGTACTTCCAGACCGGCAATTTTACCAGCATCCTTAGTAGCCTGACGCTGAGTGTCGTTAAAGTAGGCAGGAACCGTAACCACAGCCTGAGTAATGGTTTCACCCAAGTAGGCTTCCGCATCCGTTTTGAGTTTCTGCAAGATCATTGCAGAAATTTCAGGAGGACTGTAGGTTTTGCCATTGGCTTCAATTTGTGCATCGCCATTGGAGGCTTTACTCACTTTATATGGAACATATTTCAGTTCCTGTGCGAGTTCGTCGTAACGACGGCCCATAAAACGTTTTACAGATGCAATGGTGTTTAAAGGGTTGGTTACAGACTGCCGTTTAGCCGCCTGACCCACTAAACGTTCACCGTCTTTGGTGAAAGCCACAACGGAAGGAGTGGTGCGCGCACCTTCCGCATTTGGAATAACAACGGGCTCTCCGCCTTCCATGACCGCCATACAACTGTTGGTGGTTCCTAAATCGATACCGAGTACTTTGTTTGACATAATTTCCCTTTTTCTTTTAAGTTTGGATATTTGAGTTCTGTTGCAACGACTATAGCAAACGCCATGCCAAGTTGGTATTAAAAATTATAAACTGTTATCTATTATGAATTTATGTAATATATATGTTTTGATCTATAATTTTACATACGTCAGAATGTCACACATGTCACAGTTATTGTCCCAGTCTGTGTCACACATTCGTACTGAAAGTTGAAATCAACATTTTTTGTTACTGGGCAAAATGTTTTTTTGGGCAGACTTATGTTCCGAAACCGGAGAGGAGATATCTAGGAAAATAAATAATCATTTTGCCCAGAAAATTATTCTGCCAACCTATTGAATTGCATAGACTTTCGAAAGCGCTCCTCCACCTCTATCCTTGCCCTTGCCCATTCCTCATCTGAAAGCTCCTGGGCCACTTCATCGCGAAGCGACTGTAACTCTAATTTACCGGCGCGAATCGCCAGCGTGCTCCATACATAGACATCAAACGGATTATGATCCTCCGTTTCAGATTGCTCAAGTATCAACACCAGCATCATCAAGGCATCCGCATAACCCGTTTCTGCGGCTTGGCGTATCCATTGCACCCCTGCTTCGACATCCATCTCCATTCCCCGGCCCTCCGTCAACCGTATGCCTAGGTACATCATCGCTCTTGGATAGCCTTGTGCTGCGGATTGACGGTATAGGTTTTGCCCTTGTTCAAGATCCTGCTCCAGATATTCACCTGCCAAGCAGAGAGATCCTATTCGAAACTGCGCTTCCGAATCCCCTTGGACCGCAGCTTTTCTCAGTAACACGATCCCAGCTTCCGATTCCGGGGAGATCGACCCCTCCAATCCATCCAGCCGGATGACGCCCAGTTCGCGCATGGACACCACATCTCCCTCTTCCGCCGCACGACTCAACCAATGCAAGGCCGCCTCAGGCCGAGGTTCAAGTCCTTCAAAGCCTTTTAGAAGCATCAGGCCGAATTCCCGCATGGCCTCTGGATCACCCTCACCTGCGTTTTGACGGAATTTCCTTAACCTGGAGCGGCTTACGTCCACCTCGGGTTCGCGCCGCCGATGAGCAATCGCCCCCAGATTGAGATCAGCATACCCATGAAGATGAAGGTGCTCCCGACCCGTAGCCAGCACCTCTCTCAACAAGGCCTCTGCCCGATCAAGATCCCGATCCACGCCCCAACCCTCGATATAAAAGCGGGAAATTTCGATCTTCGCCACATGATACTCAGGATTTACCCGCAAGGCATTTTGCAACGCATCCAGTGCCTCCCAATACTTTTTTCTACCTTGCGAGGCCACGCCCAAATTGTACCAGGCTTCCTCATTATCCGCTTTCATAGCCGCAAGCCTCCACCAGAACATTGCCTGATCCATATCTTGATGATCATAAAAGTAGGCGGCCAACTCCATCGACGCCTCCTCCAAACCGGATTTTTCCAGTAGATCTAGCCCCTTACCCACGTCCTTCTCCACTCCTTGTCCCTGCATATAAGCCATGCCCATGGTCAAGTGCGCCCTGGGCATGCCTTCGTCAGCCATCCGTATCCAGAAATTTCGAATCGGATTATGAAAAGGAGGAATAAGCTCGCCTCCATCCGCATTCTCCATTCCGTGAAAATAGAGAATATCCAAATAAATCAAGGCGGGAGCATTCAAAGTCCCGCCCTCCAGCAACAGTAGCGTCAAACCCGATTCAATATCCCGGTTGTAGAACAACAACTGACAGCCCCTCGAAAGCAGCTCATTACTTATCGGAGGATTCTCTGGAATCACCGGCTCAGGAAATTCCTCCGCAATTTTCCGTCTCAGCACGCCCAACAAGCTGATAATCCTGAACTGTTCACGCTCGGATCCACGAAAAAATACCGCCCGCAACCGTGGCCCTTCTACTTCCAGAATTTCCCGCACGGAACGCGTTTGCAACCAGTCGGCTACCTCCGCATTAGACTCGTTCCCAATCGCCGCCATGGTGTCAGCCGTCAGATTTTCGCTACCAGCAAGCACCGCTGGCGGAACGGAAAGTTCCGCAGGTTCCTCCAAGCCGAAAACAGGCACCGCGGCGGGAAGGACCGATGAAAACAGTACCAAAACAGCGGAAAGCAAATAGAACAGGAGATAAGTTTTCATAGGAATTATTTTTCGGTTTATAAAGAATCGTAAATTCTACCATAGCCCCTCGGACAAACACAGTCTGACAGGTGAGAAAATTTCTAAAAATTTAATGGTACCCATATATTTGAATATGACAACGCCTGATTTCCGTGGGGCAAAGGTCAACCGCGCATCGGAGGGATCCTTTTCCGACATTCGGAAACGCGAAACGAAACGCTTCCGACCGACGGAAACCCACCCCATCCACTGAAAAAAAACTTTCCGCACCCGCTTTGCCGATTGACTTTGCCGGGAACGGTGATTCTCTATCCTCAACACCCGCCGATGCATTCCAAACCGGAGGCACAGGGGATGTTTTGACAAAGATTTGCACCAAAAAGTGCGACAGGTGACTTAGCCTTCGGTAATGTTAAAATGCACGGGCTGACACATTTTTGACACATTTTCCCAAGGAAGAGCCCTGCCTGCCCGAGCTGTCGCTCGGAGACGGCCAGGGAAAGTGGCGACTCCCTTGCTACATGGAACCGTCTCGAAAGTGTAGATTTTCTTATGTGGAAAAATGGGTTAGAATGCCGGAATATTATAATGCACGGCTGACATTTTTCGACCGCATTTCAACCCTTTATCTCCTCTGCTTTACCCTCAATAAATTCAATGGCGTCCCCAAGTAGGCGTTGCCCTACAATCTTCAAGGATGCTTCGGACACATTATGAAATGAGGATAAAAGTCCGCTGGTGCAGGTGTGAACAGCTCCTTTTAAATCATCCGGTCTCGATAACATTTCACGTAGACCGCTCCCCAAGGTAGTGGCACGCTCCACCCAGTCCTCCCCATACAATTCCATCATTGCCATCAGCCACTCTACAGCCCAGGGTTCGTAATCATCTAGATCGGAAAGTTTGGCCAGCGCCAGTACCCGTCCGAGATCTTTGTTGGCCCGCTTGATTGTCAGACCATCGATTGGCGCAGACATGGTATCAGATCCGATCTCCGGATGGGCAAGCAAATTGGCCAAAGCCATCATTGAGGGTCGGGCATATCGTAACTTAAATCGTTCTGACTCCAAAGGCCGCCATGCGGTAACCGCCATGAATTGGAATGAGGGCAATGCGAAGTGCTGATTCCCCAACACAATCCTGGTAAACCGCCGTCCCTCTACGCCGGGGTCTTTCGGTACACAGAGAAGTTCAATAAACCAATCTGGCGATGTTGGATTCATGCCAGGCGGCAATAAGCGAATCGCTGGGAGATGCTCTGCATCCGTGTCCTGCCCGCCGGGGGATCGATCATCCGCTAACGCACGGTGTTGCCAACCAAGCCCCAGCAGTCGTGCTGCGATCTTCTGACCCGCTTCCACCGCCATATGGAAGGGTTCCAGAATGCAATCCACATCCTTGGTGCGGACGGCACGATCCGGATTATCCCCAAAAAAATGGAACCCTGCTGCCAAGCTTCCCACCACGACCAAGTTAGTTCGACAGTCCTCAGGCAAAGCATCTGATACTTGCTGAAAGGTTTTTGTTGGCGACAGTTCATCATTCTTCATTTCGCTCTCTCCTTAAACTGCCCCAGCATACGATTTGCTTGTTCCAGTAAACGCATGTCGTATAGATCTAACAGGCACTCCACCTCATCGACCCATAGTTGTCCATCTTCCTGACGGAAAAAACTCTTGGCTCGATATAACTGATGAACGGCCACATGAGGTGTTTCCCCTTTCTCTACTGGACGTAGCGCGGGATCAAGCGTTCGCAATAACTTTTCCATATCGAAGGTTTTGTGATGATGTACACAGAGGTCTAAGCGCGGTGTTCCAATAAGATCAAAGTCCCTGTCGTAAAATCGGCCGGCCTGGACACCCCCAACTGCGACTCTTTCTTTGAAGAAATCTTTTTTCGCAAGCTTTTCCAGCATCACTGAAACCGGACGGTTATCTCCATTAGGCGCGGTATACCCCGACGAAGCGCGCACTTTTTCACTTAAATTCACCATCCGATTCCATGCTGTCTCTGGAAAGCTCACCAGCTTTACACTCTTGGCACTGTCCTCCTGCAACCATGGAGCCAATTCTTTCAGCACTTTCTGGACGGTGGAAAAGCTATACCCGGTTCCTTCCTGCAAGGATTTCTTGGTTTGAAATCCTTCCCGTCGGATCCAATGTAGCAACAAGACCCGCAGCACCTCAACATACGAATCGGAAGGTCGCCGCATCGCCGTGGGCTTGTTTACCCTAATGAGGTTCAAGATTTCCTGCGCATCCTCACGACTGAACAAACTGGATGGACGGTTTTTAGGGCTCTGCCAAATATCCCAAGACCGCCCATCTTCTTTCACGATCCTGCAGGACAGTTGTTCCAGAATCTCCTCTTTGAAAACCTCGTTTCCCAGGTTGAAAAATCGCTCTTGGCTGATCTCAGGTTCCTCCAGCATCAACACCACTTGATCTCCCGGGTGTTTTGCTAGATAGACCGCTAGGTCCATCAACGTAGCGTTCAACTGCCGCATGGCTTTTGTTCCGGTCAATACGGCCACGCCTACCGAATGGCTGTCGACTATAACGAATGCGTCGAGAGGCGATTTAGAGTCTTTTACATGTGTGATAGATCCGATCATAGTTCTTTTCTAAACCATAATGATTCAAGTTGCAACTAAATATTCAAGTTGCACTTTAATACTTAAGTTGCAACTAAATACTTAAGTTGCAACTAAATCCTATTCCCGTCCTGTCGGTAAACGAATGTGGTAAATTCTGTTATCTTGAAGAAGTAGGCGCATGTCCCAGGATCGCGCCAAGCGTGAGAATTACAGCTTCTGACGAATGCCGAAAAACTAAAGATCGCGGGCTGTACCGAATGGTACTAGCTTAAGGGTGTTTTGAAAGGAATGGCTCCGGGGTAGGTTGCGAGGATTTCTTCCTTTAAACCCCTGCGGGGTTTCATCATGAGTCGAATAATTTTCGGACGGCGTTTATTCACCCGAGGCTCGACCCGATCTGGGCGAATGACCAACAGCTTGGAGACCATGTGCTCGTAGAGATCGGAGCAAAGTTGTTTAGACGAAATTTTCCAATCACGGAAGCGGTGCTCCCATGCGCGAACTACCTGCAAGCACCCCTTAAAGCTTAGTAAGCTGCAATCCGTTCCCGTTTCATTCGCCGCCTGTATTTGCAGGAAACAGAGTGCATTATAGACGATGAGGTTCATCCAGAGTTCTTTGCGAATCATCTGGGGTGATTTGCAACGTAGTTCATGAGAGTTAATGGTCCGTTTTAGATCACGAAACGACACTTCCGCCATCCACCGGGCGCGATACATCTCCGCGATGTCATCGGCATCGTACTCTTCTTCATCCAGCAAGGTGGTCACCACGACTTTCCGACTGCGAAATCCCGCCTGCTCCACCCGGTAGGTGATTTGACGTACTTCCATCGTTTTTGGGATACGTTCCCACGCTTCATCATTGAGATGCTCCGGTCTTTTTTGAGGTTTTTTCCACGTGACCCATAGGTCTTGATCGGTCACGACCCGAAGGGCTTGAGATGCAGGAATCTCTTTTCGCCCCTGATGTTTACGAACGATCATATCCACACCGACCGCCTTGAATTCTGCTAAGTCGCAGTAGGAGGAAAATGCACGATCTGCAGCAAGTATATCGCCTTTTTGGAAGCTCTCTTTCATTTGGCGAAATAGGTTGATCTCACTATCATGCTTGTTGCCGATCTCACGGTCGAGCAACGCGCCGGTGTCAACAGAAAAGGCTCCCACGAGCTTCATCAACGGAAACCCGATTCCCTCCGCTTGTTCTGCGGATTGTGGCCATTCTATTTGGTTCGCTTTCGTGTCAGGCATACTCAGGGTTGTTCCGTCCACGGCGATCAGGGGCCGTCCGAATTTCCGATGTGCCTCCAGTTCCACGGCTCCGGCTCCGTCATAGAACGTGTCCGAAAGCTCAGAATCCCTCAGTTTACTACGTGCCGTGGTATACGAGGCTGTGTTTGCGGAGGGAAGGTGTCGAGACGCTTGTGCCTGAGCCTGTTCACGAATGCGATGCACAGCGCCTTGGCAGCTTTTATCTTCATTGAGAATCTGACCGAAGAAGGCGAAAAATGTGTTGGCTTTTGTATAAATTCGTTCCCGGGAGTTTCCCCCCGATTCGTTGGTTTTAAGCAGAGAGTCTGGAAGAAACCCCGAGAGCATCCGACCTAGTTGGTGAAAAGATTCCTGCCGCAAAGTGTCACGACTTTCCTTAAGAATTTGCTGTTGACTCCGGCGTTTTCGTGACAGAGTTTCAATGTGGAATCCGGGGAAAAATGGCGTGGTTGAGGATGGGTTTTTAGTCATTCGTATCCCTACCAAATCACCCCGGTTTTCACACTTTTTTCTTGGTGAAAATCCCCTTCAAAATACCCTTAAGCTAGTACCATTCTACTCTGACCCTGCAGACTGCGGCAAACAGGGTAATGCCCGCAAGTATTAATATAAACGCCAAAGGAAGTGCACCATTTTTATTCATATCTTTAATTTTCGATCCTTATTTCTTTTTTTAAAGTAAGCCTTAAGAGAAGCAGGCAAAGCTTTGAAACCAAAACCTATTACTGCGATCAAAACTAAAACAGGCCAATAATTCAACACTTGACCGGTCACTTTCTCCAAAGGACCAGTGTTGGATGTGGTCCTTTTACCTTTTTCATCCACCGTGATCGTCTGATCAACGCCCACAACCCCGAAAACCATTTCCTTTCCGTCTTTCACAAGCAAAATTCCGCCACTCGATCCAATGGTTGCCGCAAAGATTGATTTGGGATTTTCCGCTAAAACCTCTAATAACCTTTTTTTCTCCGTCACTGGCAACGATGCTATTTCATCGGAGTATTGCGTCAGCTTCATAAACTGTTTTTCATTCATGGTCCGAGCCACTGGGACTACATCGTCGCCCAGCTTCATCAGAGTAGATGTCCCCACTCCGGGTTGGCGTGCGGCAACCTCTAAGGCTTCAGATCCATATTTGATCGCAGCTTCTGTAATTTCATCCGTATTTCGTTCTAAGGCAAGAACTGCTTTTTTTTGTAAACTAGGGGGAATATTATCTAAAGCATTCACCAAAACTTTAGGATTTTTGCTTAGGGCTTTGAAAGTTGATATCCCATAACGTTTTGCCTGTTGGGCCATTTTTTCCGCCACTTCTTCCCCGCTTTCTTTCGCAACCTTCTCCAATGTTTCTTTTAGAGCCTTTTCACCACCGTATTCGGCGAGTTCCCTTGCGGCTTTGCGTCCACCCATTTCTAAAAACGCCTCGGTGATTTCTCTAGCTACTGTTCCTGCCCCAGGTAAAGCCAAAGTATTCAATGCAAAAAAACTCATCAACAAAAATAATATAGTATACTTCATAAAAACCTTCATCATCTTGCTCCTTGCAAAGCACGTACATGTTTCACATCTGCATCCACAACACTCTCAGCCATTTTTTTATAATAACCCACCACACCAGATCCCTCATCGGAACCGTTAATCAACGACTCTTCCATGTCGGTTAAATAGTTATTAATTTCTATGGTGATCTTCTCCTGCATCCGTTCAGTCATCCACCAGTCTAAAATTAAACCTGCAGTAAACCCAACAGCGGCACCAATAATCATTCCGCCAGGCCCAACAGTTGATCCTCCAGCCCCACCACCTGCAGTCCCTACACCTGCCGCACCTCCCGAGGCTGCTGCGGCAGAGGCAAGAGTCCCACCGAACCTAGCCGCGACCTGAGATGCCACTTGTATTCCTACGTATCCCGCCGCAATCGTGGCCATTTCGCTAGCAACAAAGGTTGTGGTACTATTTTCCAGAATTTCGTTTCCGTAGGAATTTAAATCCCCTAAAAGAGATTGTAGGCTATCCTGCATTATTTCATCAGCGGGAAATGGGGTTTCAGAAACCTTTATTTTATCCCAATCAGCTTTGAGATCCGCATAAAATCGTTTCCGATTGGCCTCTAGATCGATTGCAAAATCATTGCAGGTATCCTGAATCCTTTTGTTTAATACTTCTTCAGTAAAAAAGTGATATTCAAATTTTTTGCGCACATACTCTTCTACATTTTTTTCATTCACTTCTTTTTTACGGACTTTATCAATAAGGTCACTTATCGTCATACCTGCCATTTTGGTCTTACTGCCCAAGTCTGTCAGATCTTCTACAAATTCTGGCGTAGTCGCTCTCCAATTATCAAAAGTCTTCTGAATTCGGGATTCAAAACGAACAATAGCCTCTTCATTATTTTCTTCAAATTCACTACGCAATTTCCGAACAGATTCTCCATAAAAAACACCTCCCCCTGTTTGATTTTCTGCGGCGCTACTTGTTGCGACCCAAACTTTACGCAAAAGCAGGGCTCCCATAATCATTACGACGAGGGCTATACCTATCTTGATCTTCTTCATTTTTTTTTAATTCCTTATAGATTAATAGTTTATGGAAAATTGATTAGGGAGTTTTAAAATAGCCCTTGAGCACCATTGGCAAGATATGCCATGGCAAACAAAAAAGAAATACTGATTACCGTGACCTTCAGCCAAAGCTCTTGTTTAGATTTTTTTTCGGTTTGCGACCAGCGAAGAACGCTGGTAAACATCACCCCAAGAATGACCGCGAGAAAAAGCCATAACCGTTCCTGACCCTCGCCGCGAACACCAATGTATGCAGGCAGAAATGCCCCAACAACGCCCAGCATACATATCGGTGGCAACACCTTTCTAAGGCGCAACCTGCAGCTCTCCATCCAGCGGGTTTTGGAAACGGTATGAAGTACGAAAACTCCGACAACTGCTAAACCAAACAAGACAAATGTGGCCGTCCCATATGTTGATAACAAATCCTCCCGCCTAAACTTACACCCTGTAAACAGCAAAACAGGTAAGCACTTTACTACCCTACTAACCCTCACTTGTTAACCTCATCCCGAATACTTTTCCACCAGCGAATAATGCCTGCAGTATTTACAATCAGAAAAGCTAGTAAAGCAAACAAAGCGACTACCAACAAAAGGCTCTGGGTCTTTTTACTAAGTAATAAGCCTACTACTGTTCCAGAAGCAAACAGGGCCAATGCCCCAATAACCCAGAGCACCACGATTGGGATTAACCCAGATTTGGCTAAAAATTCCTTCGCGGATTTTTTTTGTCTCATGTTCATTTCAATACATCCTTATTAACTTTGGTTGTTTTTCAAATTAATATCAAGTTCTTCTAGTAAAATGAAGGCCGCATTCAAAAGTGGGTGATCGCATTCCATACTCACTCGGCACCCATATCCGCAGAAACATAGCAACTGAGTCGACTTGATTTTTTCACTGATCTTTCTCTTTATCCATAAATTCTAACTCCACAAGTAGAGCAATAGCGGCATCCAAAAGTGGGTGGGTGCACTCCAAATGCAACAACCGATTTTTCATGGCATCTTTAATCGTGGATTCATAATCGCTTTGGATTTTCAAAACACATGTATCTACTCGTTTTCGTTTTACCGCCATACCCAATCCTATCATGGCGAAAAACACCACAGGTGTAAAAACTAGAAATAGAGTGCTCGCAATCATACCTAGCGAAGGGACAGGAAAAGCTTGCCAAGAACCGTCTGTAAAAGCTGATTGTTTCCAAGCATTGATGAATTCCTGATAAATAGACCATATTGGCCCAGCGGCAAGGGCTATCCACAAAGCGGTTGTGATGCCCCCCAGTAAACCGATTCCTGTACGCCGGAGAAAACTGCTTGATCCTGCGGTCAGCAACAATTCGTCTGCGAAGTCGCGCATATGCTCCATCCCAACCACCCGAAAAGGGACGGATTCGGCGGGGATGCGCTTTCCTCCCGGAATAATCCGAGCTAAACGATCCAAAGGGTCTCTCATTTCACGATACACTTGGTCCTGAGTTGATTGAAGAACCGCGTTCCATCGTAATTCGCGTGCCTCTCGCATGGCGGTAAGATTTTTCCCGGTTTGCAAGGCCAGTCCAGCCAAAGAGGGCAAACTGCCCATAGCCGCAAACCAAATCCGGTCCCAAGCCCCTGCCATGATTCCTAAAGTTCCTACGAATGTCCGAAAGGGGAAACAAATTACCGGACAATCCTGCGTGACTGAACGAAGCATATGCAAACGCACTCCAGCTTTTAGTTGCCGATCGTTTCCTAGAATCCGTATTGCAACCTTCTTCAGGGTTTGTTCTTGCTGGCGCTGTATGGTCTTCACAGGTTCGAGGGCACGTTCAGGGAATTCTCCCAACATGTTTTTCAGATCACCTTTGAATCGGAGGTAAAGGTTACGGGCCAATGCCGATGGATCAACCTGCCGACAAAGTAAAAGTGCTTTGATTCCCTCATGCAATTGGTCCCAATCGGTTTTATTCAGGTCTCCGTCTTTCGGAAGAAATATTACAGATTGGTGTTCATGGTGCGGCGCATGCGCTTCCAAGGCTGCTATAATCGCTTTCTTCTGTTCGTCTCGAGCTTCGATTGTCCGATCTTGGTAGTGTTCATCAAAAACCACGGGCAAAACCGCCCGCCCTTTGGACTGGCAAAGAACTTTTTTGATCACTTCGGTAAAGGGGCGTGCGAAGTCCAAGACCAAGATCATGTGGCCACAGACCCTATGGACTTTTTGAGCATTCTTGTGGGCTAGCAAATCCGAATCATCCGGACCTGGGGTATCCACCAAAAGATACTCCCGAACATCGGCACCCAACATGTGTTGTGCATCAATAACCCGCAAATCCTCCGAATCGGCATCCAACACAGGCATTCGTTCTGAAGGACCTATCCACATGCATGTTTTTGTTGTGTTCTCTTCGCCAAGCCCCGAGTGTAGATGTATCCCTGATTTTTTTGGTTAACAATCCGCACAAATGCGTTTTACCCACATTTTTTTCCCCACAAACCATCACCACCGGCGTAGAAATTTCTCCACGCTCTTTCAAAGAAAGAATGTCCGCTTCGAACCTATCGACACAGCCCAGAAGTTCAGGCAATTCCAATTGCGTACTTTCCGTAAATAACATTTCTAAATGGGAACGAATGTTACCCGCACGTTTTTGGTAGAGAGATAATCCATCTGTATTCATTCTGCACTCCTTTTATAGGATTGGTATAAAGAGTCTGCTTGTTGCATCAAAGCCAAACCTTGCTCGGTGAGTGAAAGCGTGTCTTTCAGTAGAGGCAAAACGGCAGGCATTTTTTCAACTTCTCCCATAGGAACAACTTCCAGCTCTAGGTATCGGTTTTCAGAAAAGGACGCCAGTGTTTTTTTTGTGGCTCTTTGAATGCCAAACCCATCCTGTAATACGGAAAATAAACGTGACAACTGGGGTCTTGCAACCTGATCTTTAAACAACTTCGTTGAGCGCGGAGTAGAAAAGAGGGCCAGCCCCCCACCAATACCGAAAGCTGTTAGAATTTCTGCGAGCGAAGCCGCTGCAACCACGGCATGTCCACCTGTAAAAGTGATCGCTTCCACAAACAACGCCAGAATAACCAGTAACAAAGTTAAAAATGATACCATAGTTATTTTTATCGTCTCTTTCCTACTTATTTTCTCCCAGACTTCTCGAAAGGCTTTTTCCAAATCTTCTAAATTAGGTTCGACATCCAGATAGCATCTGTCCTGTAGATACAAAAAGGTTTTGTTCCAGATTTTTTTCACATTGTCTTCTTCTGCTAGTCGGATTTCTTCGCAATCACGCATAGCTTTAAGAAAATCCTTTTCTGAAACTAATTCCTTTTGAATTTTCGGATCTCGGATGCCTCTTCGGTGGATAATACCTTCAACTTCCTTACGGGCTAATTTCGCCGGATCCATAATATTCGAGAATAAACTGTTCGCTTTTTTAATAAATTTAATCGGAGCTAAATTTATCCTAATGAGTCGAGGCGATGTATTGTAAAATGCCTGGAATAAATTTCGGCTGGCTTTGGGGGTATAAATGTTCCTTAATCGGTCTTCATCCAGAAAGTGATCTTCCAGAAACCGCAAGATCGCTTTCTGTACTTGTCGCTCGGTATTCTGCCCTTTCCTTGCGTTTTCTTGAAGAGAACCATTCACTTTGGCCATGGAGACACAGAGTTCACCAAGGCCATTTGCGACTTTACCGACTTTGGTACGGCAATCTGACAGTTCTGAGCACTCTGTGGCAAGATCTACTGGGTTATTCGACAAGTCGTAATATCGGACGGTCTCATCTTTAAGCACCTTAACGAATGGGGAATGCAAGGTTTTGTGGATGCAGGAAGAAACTCCATACCTTGATAGCAATGTCTCTAAATCTGATCGCCAATCGAATGAAGAGTCTTTTTGGACCCTAGTTCTGGAAACGACAAAGTAAACGGGTAAAGGCCGATTGGCGAAATCCAATATTTTTTGTAACATTTCTTTCATATTTTCCGCCCTAAGCCTATCCACATTCTGAACCATGAAGAATGCTGAACAGATTCGTGATGCTCGAGCTAATGCTTTTTTGCGGATAGCTGTAGAATCTTCAACCTTTTCTGCAAGACGTCCATGAGGCACCTCCATGTCCGGACAATCCAATACAGCTAAATTAAGAGTTTCCAGTTTACTATCAAAAGCTAACAAGGGTGTGTCTAATTGTATACCTTGATCATCCATTGAAAAGATGGCTGACTTAGCTGCCTCGGGGTCGAGGGGTAAATCCTCAGGTTCGTGTCCAAAAGCGGTACCAATCCAATTTTTTAGCCATAATTTCTTTTCAGGGTCTGCTCCCCAAGATTCGGGTGCCCACACAATAAACCGATTGGTCCCTTCCGATACATGATCCCCCACCAAAGCACGTTCATGGTTGTTCTCCGACAAGAAACGTCGTACCAAAGTCGTCTTACCTGCATTATTCCCTCCCACTACGCCAATGGTGGGCACCATCTTTGCCAACAAATGCAACCGTTGCCATTCATCTTGTATTACATCATCTTTCAGCGGACCTCCGTTCCCGGTTATTTCTAGAAACGTCAGCGTAGAACCATCAAGGGATGATACATACGGTTCGTTTTCTAATTTTTCTAACAGACTGCTAGTTTCTTCAGATATATTCATAATAGAGGAATCTCACTTATTTACAGGGCCATGCGGAGCGAATCATCTCGGGATTCGCATAAAATAAAACGGGTAGAATGGATGGAGGGAGAGGCTCCAACGGGAGAAGGCTTTCCCGAGGTTGAGCTGTCAACTGAATCGGATCACCTACTCTGGGGGTTAGGAGAAAATCTTCACGTGGTAACCCCATCAAATCAGCTAACCAGTTCTGAATCGCGGATACTTGGGCTTGTGCCAATTCATCTAACGCTTCGACGAAAGAGTTCTCCTCACCCAAGTCCAATTCAATGTTCTCGATAATACGGCATATTTCCGGTCCAGAAACTACCGCCTGTTGATCAGGTTTGTTGGGATCAAGGCATGCTTTCGATAGAAACGAGAGTATACTTATTATCTTAGCCGAGGGCTTCCAAAGCCTGAAAGCTGATTTAATCTTAAACTCCCTCGCCCAGATTAAGGCATGGTCAGCAAACTCCTCAGTATATTCAGAACCATTCAAGGATTCATCCCAATGAATTGTCCAGAAGATATGTCCCTCATCTCCCGCAAAACGTTCATGGAGCAAATCTTTTTCTGTGTCACATTCCATAGTCTCAGTTACCCAATCCGATAAGTGTTCAAGACGTAGGCGGGGGATGCGACGTCCGCCGGCCCTCCTTCCCTGTCTAGGTAACACTTTTTTAAGTAAGTCTATCACAGCTTTTGGATCATCTGCGAAAGAGCCATCATGGTGTAAGGTAGGGCTAAACCGATAACGGCGCCCAATATCACCAATGAGATCTTCCGCGAGAGAGACGGTTACAATGAGTCGAAGATGGCCATCTCTATCGCACAGATATTTGCATATATAGTTTTGAATAGCTTCTAGTCGATATTTTCGCAGGGAATCACTAGCGTTCAATCGGTCATTAAGAAAATTGAGAGTCTCATCCCTTAAAAGTTCCACTTCCTCTCTAAGAGCCCAAGCTTGCCGCGATCCGCATTCCACTTTGTCGGATGGCGGGTAGAGAGACGGTATATGAAAGGGATTCTCTTTTTCATCTAAATACCGGATATCTAAAACACCACCCGTTTCCTGTGAGTCCAAAGGAGAATGGATATACATAAAGCGGTCGGCTGACAAATCGTAACCCACCAAACGGTTGGCTACATCTGCGAACAAGGCCTTAGGATTACCTTCTGTTTTAGTAATGCACAAGGTCGGACTCGTTCCTTGGGGACTGATCTCATTTACAAAACGAATCAGATCCATCCAGCCAGCGTCTTGCCAGTTACTCTGGGTGGCCAAGGCAATAAAACCCGAGCATAATCTGGAAGCTTTTTTGATGGCGTCACGGCGGATATCAGCCGTCTGATGTAGCACATCTGGATCATGAGGACTATCGAGATCCGGGCAATCGAGAATGGCCACTCCGTGTTCATCCAAGGCGGCGTCAAAACCCACAAGAGGCAAGTGAAGCGATGTTTCATCATGATGACGGGCATTGTATTGGGCATGCGCTTCGTTTAAATCGGAAGAAAGCTCCTCACAGCGGCCCTCAAATTCAAATGCAGCTCGAATTAAATCCTGTAAGCAAGCTTGGCGGTCAGGATCCTCTTTCCAGGATGTAGGACACCACATGACAAATCGGTGGGTCGCCATCTGCATTCCGCCACCCCGCAAAACAAACGGTGCACGTTCAGGACTTAGCAGAGAAGCCGTTAAAGTGGATTTTCCGGCGTTCATTCCACCACATATCGCCATGATAGGGATATGCGAGATCGCATCCAAGGCGTTTGCTTTGCGAAGCCATTGCTTCCATTTATCCGCTAAGTCAGATGGGTGCTGCTCCATCACATCCATCATAGAGCAGGCATGTCCATCGGAACGATTTACAGCCTTTGGAAAATGTATCCAATCATCAACTTCAGTTAGGTAAGTTTGGAATTCCGTTCGGGTCACAAGTTATTCTCCAGTTGTTCGTAAATATTGTGAGAGGATGTGTTTTCAGAGATGAATGAAAATGGTAAATATGTTCTTGGCTAAAATTGCGTGCATAGAGAATCAGCCCTTCCCAACGAGTATCCGTCTGCGGGCGACGCGTTGGATTAAAGTTGCAGTACAGGTGGCTGAACGGGTCAGGGCACTGACGAGCAGATCGTCTTTGGGGATGGCGACGATGGCGGCGAAAAGGTCGGTGTCGAGTTTCTCCCAGTCCATGCGGTAGCTATTTTTGGCATCCAGACTGTCCGCCACCCAGGCTCCCTGCTTGTCCATGCCGGATATTACCAGCCCGTGTGGATAGGAACCATTCCACAACCCGGCCACGATTGGGCGGTTTTCTGCGAGTTCTTGGTGGAGAGCGGGTTTTAGTTTGGTTGCGGAAAGCGGCAGCAGCCGGGTAGTGAAGCGGTGGTTCCAGAGCACATGAAACAAATCAAACGGCAGGGTTCCTTTTGAATCGAGATCATATTTATCCAAAAGCCGCTCTACTTTTGCTCTTCCGGGTATCGGAGGCAGGGCGTGGGGTTCGCTGCCCAGCTCCTCTTTGATCTCCCGGAAGCTGACGTTCCATCCATGATACTTCAGCAGCGCGAGGACGGCGTGGGCACCACAATTGTGGCCGTCTTTCTGCTCTGTGGTCTTCACCTTGAGCTTAATGGCTTTTGTCGGTGCAGGAGAAGAGGCTTTCCTTTTTACCGGCATCGCGCGCTTGGATGCCGAGGGACGTGGTGCTGGCTTGCGTTTGATCTTCGCTGGCAGCTTGTCGATGTAATTCCACTTTTTGCGGATGGCGGGTTGGTCGAGTCTTTTGGGAAGTTCGCCTTTGTGCTTTAGATAGTGCATGAAGTCTTCCGCAAAATCCTCCATCGGCATGGAGGCCGCGTATTCTGAGACATGGAAGGCGGGGTCGTACACCTGCGCCAAGCCCGAATCCAATTCATGCGGACCGCCAAACACCTTCTCAAACTGTTTATTTTTGACCAGTTCGGGATAGGTGTGGGCGAATTCATGCCGAAGGATATCCCGTAGGGTGACACGCTTTTGCTTGAGAATTTTCTCACTCAATCGATTTAAAGAGATCGCCGGGATGTGGATCTCTCCGCTACTCTCGTACATTTGCCAGCCATACGCACGGCCGGCAAGAGTAAGATAGGTGTCTGTTTTCGCCAGTTCCTCATCCCAGAATCCAAAGGCTGCCAGTTCCCCGGTGACCGCTTGGTTTGCACTGTCCAGTTGTTTTTTATTGATAACGTTCAAGATGCCTTTTTACTTTGGTTGTGTAAGCCGATCAACTCCGGTTCTTATTTCCTGATGATCGGGTAAAACAAATGTATTTGAAGTAACTCGACGAATTTCCCAGAACAAGCCTTATTTTGTATCCGCGTCCCCTTTCCATTCCTTGCGATTCTTCCACTTGGCCTTCAGCCAGCGGTAAATTCGTTTCAGATCAAACTTAAAGGATCGGACGGGGTCGGCCTTCCCGCGTGAGTAAAAGAGGGCGGCGACGAATCCAATGATCAGGGCAAATAATATGTTCATGTACTAAAACGTATCACAGCAGGTGGGACAACTACAGTCTGAGGGGTAGGATTTTTTCAACTATCTCACATTCCGATAAAGTAATAACACTGCTTTCAAAGTCACGCGGCTGTGAGGGGCCTTGCGTGGGGGATTTCACGGGTACCGGAAACCCGTATATGATGAGATTCGAGTTCTATTATCGCTGCTGTATTAACATCTAAGGTCACAAATTCCACTTCAAAGGCATTGCCGCCTCCATGGACATAGACCACAACTCCAATATCACTGGGCTGTAGTCCATGCTCTTCGATCACTTCGGTAAGAATAAATCCTACTCGTACTCTTAATCAGTCTTCCGTTCGGTTGAGGGCTAGCCGCGTCTTGACATGACATGGAAAGGAGGGTTTTACTTGTCTATGAAATCTTCCTGCAAAGGCCAGGCCCGATGCGCGCTGAAGCAACTGAGCGATCTGCATTTCGGTCAGATCATGAATATCAATACGCGATTCCAATGATTCCAGTGGTACTTCCACATAATCGGGGCGATTCGCCATACGAGTATTTATAGCTTCCTGAACACAGCGGGTGACGGTTTTCAACTGAAACGCATTCGCGAGAGCCTTCCAACAAGAGACTCGATGTGCCTCGATCATGACATTGGTGTCCAGCATGACGATATCTCCCCGCTTGAGTTCCATTTTTATTCCTTAGAGTTCATAGGGCCGAGGAAGCCCACGTTCATCAAAAAGGGTTCCCATCTCTTCAAAGGTCAAATTCATCACCTTCGAGGCCTTACGCGCGGAAATCAGACCACGGTCCAAGCCGCCATGGAGTTTATGAATAAAATCATCCGAGTAAGCGATGGGTATTGCTGTTTCATCATCTGTTGGCTCGGGAAGTTTTTTGAAATCTGCCACTGCATCTTTTGCCAAAAAACCGTCGGAGACTAAACGCCAGTACAAGGCCTGTGAACTGCTTCCGAAGTACTGCGCTATTTCGAGTAAACTTTGTTCTAGGGGCAAATCAGGATTCCGTTCCTTCCATACGCGCTCAAGTTCCTTCCGAGGAAACAAGAGACGACTGGCAAAGGCATTAGCCAATTGCTCCACGCGTTTGGCTTTGCTTGCTTTAGGCTTCTTCACATCCAAGCGTTCCGGCGGAAGCCGGTCCCAGGTCAGAATGTGAAAAAGCTCATGAGCAAAATCAAACATTCTCCGTCCAGAGACATCCTGCCGGTTAATGATCACCGTATCCAAATCCTTAAGGCGACAAGCAGCCCCGGACACCCCCTGTGGGGCATCAACAAACAATACCAACAAATGCAACTTTTCAACTGCAGTTGAAATCAGGTTTTGTGTCGGTATCGTTCCCAGAGCCCATTCTCGCTGTAACCATTCGGCTGCGGACTCCGCATCTTCAAAAGAACTTTCCTGGGAAAGCTTTAAGGTCAGCGTGTATGGACTCATAGCGGACTTTTCATCCACTTCCAGACGCGAAAGGCGTCGATAAAGTGCCAGCCATCGTCCCGCTTGTTCTTCAAAAGAAGCTAAAAGCTCCGGATCAGCATTTTCGGCACGAAACGAGAAGCTCCCCTCTCCCACCAAACGGTAAGGATCCACAAAGTAATCCAGCTCCTTACCGGTAGCTCCCATAAGCGTTACCAGCTCATCGGGACGGAGAGCACGCTTACCTGATTCAATAGTGGAAAGGGTTTGCCAGTCCTTAAATTCGAGAGTTTCCGACAAAACTTCTTGATTTAACCTCGCCTCTTTTCGGGTGGCTGCGACCCGAGGGCCGACATGTTCCATGTGTAAGAAGGCACTCATAGCTAAACGATACATAGATATAAGCCCTGATTCAGTAGCCATTACTGAATTCTTCCTGCTAATTAGTCAGGTATGGTCTAGGGGTACCACTCAGTTGCTTTTCGCTCTTTCTTGCATTTTTTGGAGGTGCAGATAAAAATAGAAGCTAACTAAACCTCTTAAATTCGTCCAGAATACAACGTTCGCGGCCGACTCACTTTTTGTTATGACCGATAAAACCCTCTATTGTTCGAGCCCCGGCGAGAACGAAGAGGTATTCTACCCTTTGTCATTCAACCTCACAACCTACTTTCTATGAACGATAAAACCAAACTTTCGCGGTCGCGTAAAAAGCGGACTCAAGCGAAAACCAAGCAGGCCACCCGCAAAGAAAGCTGGCTCAACAGTAAGCTAGCTCTTTGTTATCTATTTACCCTGTTTTTCCTTTTGTTTATTCTAAACCTAGGAGGCGGAGTCGTTTTAACCGATCTTACGCCTGGTCAATTAGCTCCTAACACATTTCAAGCCGAAGTGGATTTTGAGTCTATTGATCTTGCCGAGACCGAGCTCAAACGCCAACGACTAGAAAAAAAAGTCCCGCATATTCTAAAAGTAGATATCCTTGAATTGAAGGATGCCACCCGCACCTTAAATAATCTTTTTACTCGGGCAATTGCTTTATCCGCAGATCCGAACAACCCCGAAACAAAAAAAGATTTCAGTGAAATCATTTCCATGTTCGGACTTCAGGAGAGCCTCTCAGGACTTCCCATTATTTTCGATGTAAATACCTTGGAAGAAATGGTTCCTCTCTTCCGCCAATCCTTAGAAGTAAATTGGATGATGGGTTTAATATCTGAGCAAGACCGCTCAAGCAATTTTCAAGGCATTGTGACCAGTGGCCGCGTTCAATTGGGAGCCAGTGCTGAGGTGCTTCCGGTCCGTTCATTGCCAACCCCGTCGGAGGCTTCGGTGTTCGTATCACTGGCTCTACAGAACCAATTGGATCTTACGGGTCCGCAGGCTTCATTTGTTGAACAACTATTTTTGGAACTTTTTGAACCTAATGTATTGATCGAATCTATTGCCAGTAGACAGTCTCGTGAAACCTCTATTAGTATTATCGAACCGGTAAAAATTCTGCGTCAGGAAGGAACAACCTTGATGCAAGCACGGATGCCCATCACCCGACAAATGGTTGAAGATCTAAATGCCCATCAGTTCAAAAAGGTTAGTTTGGAAGGTGGGAGTACGAATCTGGCACAACTTTTTGGTCAGGGACTCTACCTCGCTGTCGGCCTAGCGGTTAGTTTGGCTTTTCTGTATCTATTAGAAAATCCATCCTTCAAAAAAACCAACCGTCTGTTTTTGTGGGTCATCCTTACCATCAGTAGTTTGCTGCTCGGTCAGGTCTTTATCTATCTTTCCGTTCAACTTAACATAATTCCTGGTCATTTTATAAAAGCGGTATTGCCTTTAGCATTGGCTCCAATGTTAGGGACCATTCTCTACGGCCCGCGACTAGGACTAGCGGTCGGATTTTCCAGTAGTTTGGCGCATGCCATGCGACAGGATATGGAACTAATGATTCTGTTTAGCGGCATGTGTGTAACCGTGACATCTGCGATTAGTGTTCGCGCTATACATCGAAGATCTAATGTCTTTCGCGCGGGTTTGTGGATTGGCGGAATTCAAGCCGTGATCATTATTGGTTCCGGAAGCTTGGCATTGATACCTCCGGTTTTAGTGGCCCAACATGGTCTGGCAGCCTTTTTCTCCGGATTAATTGTATCCTTACTGGTATTAGTTTTAATTAGTCCTTTCGAATATTTATTTGGGGTTACCACAGATATTCGATTACTTGAATTATCCGATATGAGCCATCCCCTACTTTCCCGCATGGCTATGGAAGCACCTGGAACCTACCATCATAGTTTGATGGTCGCAAATTTATCCCAAGCCGCAGCCAGAGAAATTCATGCAAACGATTTATTGGTTCGCGTGTGTGCGTATTATCACGATATTGGAAAGATGACGAAACCAGAATTTTTCATAGAAAATGCGCAGGGGAGACAAAATCCACATGATGACCTTTCCCCAAGTATGAGTCGACTGCTGATTATCTCGCACGTAAAAGAAGGCGTCAGCCTCGCGCGTCGGTACAAGCTACCAGGTATCATTGTAGATGGCATCGAGCAGCATCACGGAACAGGTGTCATCCAATTCTTTTTTTATCGGGCGAAACAAAAAGCGGAAGAAAAAGAAAAAGAAAAAATCAAGGAAGAGGATTACCGTTATCCGGGTCCTAAACCCCGTAGTGCTGAAATGGGTATATTAATGTTGGCTGATTCAATAGAAGCCGCATCCAGAAGCATTGATAAAAATAAACCGGGACAGATTGAAGGTTTAGTGAATGATATCATTAAAGATCGGATTGATGACGGACAACTCAATCAATGTGAGTTGACGATGGAGCAAATTAACCGGATTCGTCGTTCATTCATTTTCTCATTGAATAATATGTTACATGGTCGGGTGGCGTATCCTAAAAAAGAGGAAGAAGTTAAATCAGAGAAAGTCGAGACCCCTAAGGTTCCCGTCTATGGGGAGCCCCCAGAAGATGAACATTGAGCTGCTAAATCATCAGGTTCTCTACGACGTACATGAGCAAAATATTCGAGAATATTCTGAATGGATTATGTCAAAGGTTCAACAACTTAACCCCGCCATTACCTGGCTAGAACTTTCACTGGTATTACAGGACGATACCATACGTAAGCTTAATAACGAGTGGTTCCAAAAGGATACCGTAACCGATGTAATCAGTTTTGCGTATACCGAACCACCCGCCACCGGTGAAGTGATTGTGAATATGCAACAAGCCAAAGAAGAAGGAGAGTTACGCGAATCTCCTGATCGGGAATTAGCTCTGTATATTGCCCATGGCTGTCACCATTTGATGGGAGCGGAAGATGATACTCCTGAACGAAAAAAAAACATGCTAAAACTCGAAAACGCATGGGTTGAAGAAGCTATCCGCACCTTAAAACCAGGTCCCTTTTTCTTATGAATCCACTTATCACACTTTGTTTGAGCTCCCTGCTCGGAGTCACATTTTTCAATTCGATCTTGCGCTCCCTTCGACACAGTAAAGAAGCAGGGTTGACCCGCTTAGGGGAAAGCTCCCCTCGCTTTGAAAAATATGCGGAACGCTGGGAAAAACATTGGTTAGAAATTATTGGCTTACTTACGCTCATTTCCGGCTTCTGCCAAATTTCAACGATTTCGGCTTCGGTACTTCTTTATCAGGAATGGTTTGGAACTATTCAAGCCGTAGGGGTTCCCGTCATCTTACTCTCGGGGATCGTGTACATTCTCTTAGCCACAAGTTTACCCGTGGTTCTGTCCGAATATTATGCGGATCGGATTACCTTTTGGGGGCTTCCTCTTGCAGATGTTCTGTACCGTATCCTTTTTCCTTTATCGTTTACGATTTCGGCCGTGGAACGGCTTCTTCACCTTCAACTCTCCCATGATGATATTTTGGGGAATCGTCCTAGTGCCGGTGATGAAATCCTAACCTTGGTAGAACAAACCCGTGATCATGAACTGGATGCTGAGGAACGGCATTTCATTCGTTCTGCGTTAGAATTTGGCGAAACAATCACCCGCGAAATTATGACTCCCCGAGTGAAAATGTACGGATTGGAAGACACTCTTTCGATTGAAGAGGCCATTAAGGAAATCCAAGATTCCCCCTACTCCCGTTTCCCTCTCTTTCATGATGACTATGATGAAATCTTAGGGATGGTCCATGTGAAAGATCTCATTCATGCGGTTGCTTTAGGGAAAATGTCTAACCCTTTGAAAGAACTCATGAATCCAGCAACCTTTGTGCCTGAGGCTATGCCTATTAGTGACTTGCTTCGGATGATGAAACAAAATAAAATTCATACCGCTATAGCTGTGGATGAATATGGGGGAACAGCCGGTGTCGTAACCTTAGAAGATATTCTTGAAGAGTTAGTGGGCGAAATCGAGGACGAACACGATCAGGAAGAAAAAGCGTTTATCGAAATAAGGACCGGGGTATTTGAGGTAGACGCCACTATGCCAGTCGATGAAGCAAACGAAGAGCTAGGTCTTAATTTACCTGAGGAAGAGGAATACGATACGATTGCTGGATACCTACTGGCATCCCTAGGCAGAATCCCTTCTGTAGGTGAGATGATCGCGACTGAAGGCGGCGGGATTCGAATCAAGGAAGCAACGAATAGACAAATTCAGACGCTGACGATTACGGTGCCCCCTCCCCAAGTGCCTGAGGCATAGCCGGCATCATCTGGGGAATTTTTTCTCGGGTAAATACCGGACCATAGAACCCTTTGAACTCTCGGATCCACCAGATTTTCTCTTCCCGGCGAGTAACAGGGTCAGCAAAACGGTAATCATAAACGGCTAATCGAATAAATTGCGGTGCGTCAGTAGGAAAGGGATTCACCGGGAAAAGAGATAAGGTCGTCGCATCGTTTTGAAGTAATTTCCCCATAAGGCGTACCAGCCAAATAGGTGTAGGTTCAGGATTCTCCGTGTCCAATTCCATGGCAAATTTGGTGAATTGGTGATCCAAACGAGGTAGATGAAGAACGGATATACGGGGTAATGATTTAGGGTCCGTTGGTTTTAAGCGAAAACGATATTCTACCCAAGTCCGCCCATCGATACTTCCTTGAATAGAGAATTCCTGCCGATGTTCCGCCACCTGGTTCAATAACGCATATCGATTGGAAGCATGTACTCTACCCAAGAGGCCCTCGGCTTGTTTCCATGGCGGCATAACGGCTTCAGGTTTGGTTAAAAACACCTGCCAAATCAGTAGGGGTAAAACGGTGACTAAAAGAAAATAGCTGAGTATTTTAGGTTTATAGATACTGATTGCGGCAGGAGGCCCCCAGGATTCTGGTAGAATTTTTCGCCAGGTTACATCGTCAAGTAAGGCGAAAGCCAAAACGAAGAGCAATAAAGGGAGAAAGCCGTGATGTCCGGTTAGAAGTAACAGGAGGGTTTGAAGGGAAACAGCCCCGGCTAAGATATTTCGGAATGTACGAGGGAGAAAAACATAAAAAGGTAAGATAAGTTCCACAAACATCATCCCCCAAACTCCGTATTTTAATATAACTTCCGGCAGATGATGCGCGTACCAAGCCGCAGTTGTAGGAAGGGCTTGGCTTTCAAAGAAATGAAAGAATGCCGTGGCCTCTGCCCAAGAGGCACTTCCAAAAGTGAGTTTAGCCATACCGGAACTAAAGAGCACTTTAACTAATACGCCATTGAGAAGTAAAATACCTGTAATCCGAGATCCCATTGCACTGGGAGATGGATAGCTGCGTGCTTTCGGTGAGATGAGTAGCAAAGACCATAAGCCAACCTCTGCCATTAGGTAGTCTCCCGGAGTCGACATCCAAGGCTGACAAACTTGAAGAAGAGATACCCAGCATATCCAACTTATGAACGCAGAGATCCAAGGGAAAAATCCATAAAGCATGGTTATGCCTGTTATAGCCCCTAAACCGGTTATGCCCAAAAGCATCAGCGGGTTGTCGTATATCCACACTAAACTTGGAAACCATAAAGGCCCCCATCCGCCAGTTTGTTCCTGATAAAATTCTAGTAACGCATTTGTAGGAATCAGACCATTGGCACCACTTAAGGCAATTAACTGTGCCGCAAGTGACCAAAAAGAAATAACGTAGATTAATCCCAAGCCACGTAGCACACCTTGAGCCGCCACACCATAATGCGGACCATAATGGGGGGCCAATCGACGTAAAAAACTAAAACCAAATATCTTCATTAATGACTCCCTTAAACTGAAATTTCCTTGGCGCAAGTAAATGCAGGTTTAGGATGAACCAGAGGGCCCCCTTTTCAAGGTTCATCAAGCTGGTAGTTGGACGGCGGGACGCGGATCGGAGGGCCCCCGTCTCGGGGTCCAGCATGCTGACGGTTGTGCGGCGGGACACTGACCCTCCTGATTCGAAGGGACTCCGTTTCAGAATCCCTTAGGACGAGAGATGCTTAATCGCCCATGACATATCGTCGGCCGCATCCCAAACGTCTCTGTCTATGAAAACTGGAGCTTTGTTTTGTAAGGCCAAGATCATGCAGTCACTGGGTCTGGCATCAATTTCAATATATTTTTTCCCTACTTCATTATCTTGTTGAAGATGCAACCGTGCAAAAAAGGTCTCCTCTTCAAGAGCATAAATCACGACGTGGAGAACATGTACTCCGAGACTTGAGAGCACGGAGCTTAAGAGTTCATGACTTAAAGGGCGTGGGGGTTGTTGGTTGTTTAAAACGCATTGAAAGGCCCGGGTCCCCATTTGATCAATAAAAATCGTTATGGCCTTCCCTTCACCCTTAAGGAAAACTCCAGAACCACTCGGAGTAGGTAAAAGACCTTTAATCTGCACATTTAGTAGAGAACTGTCCATGTAACAAATGTACCTTAATCATGCGCATGACGGAAGGCAAAACGTCATAGGCCGTGATTTCCGAGCGTATCTCAGAATTGAGATAACTCACACTTTATCGATGTCGATTAACTCACCTACATGACTGATTGACTCAACCACCCCCATCCTATTGGGGTTTAAAATCGGGCCGAAGGTTCGCGACGATACCAGCTCCGTCCAAGGAGCCTGCGACGCAGGGCGGGGAATTTCATTAAAGTCATTCATCGGGCCAAAGGTCCGCGAAGATCACCAACAACATAATCTTCGCGGACTTTCAGCCCGAATGAACATTGTTACAAATACGATCCCCGCCCTGCGTCACGCAAACGCGTGACTTGGAAGGGCTGGTATCTTCGCGGACCTTCGCCCCGGTTTGTGCGCATCTTAAGAAAATAAGGGTTTAAACAGCTGAATCTGTATTCTCACTCTATTTGCCTGCACCACAAGATATAGTGGGTGGTTGAGATAATCAACCAGGCAGGTTAACTTAAAGATGGAACCGAATGAAAGTGAGCGATTCAGGCCCCATTTCGATTTACCGTTCTTTAGGGAATCACTTCGGAGATGCATCCACGATCTCCGAACGTGGAAAGTAAAGGGTTAGAGCTCTTTAGCTTATATTTTCATGATTGGAGAGCGCGACCTACTAAGATTCCCAAGTCCATAGGCTTGTCATCAAGCTTCGCCTTGATTAAGAGAAAACAAATGATTAATCCACCTTCTGGTAAGATACACCCCGCTCCTTTCATAAAGGTTTTGCGGGAGTACAAACCCTCCTACTTGCGTGGAGATTTACTGGCGGGCTTTACGGTTGCGATTTTTGCTATTCCGCAGGGGATTGCTTACGGAATGTTGGCGGATGTAGATCCTATCCATGGCTTGTATGCCGCTATGGTGGCTTCCATCGTGGCCGCACTTTGGGGTAGCGCCCCTTTTGTCAATACAGGGCCTACAAATTCGGCATCTTTGCTCACCGCGGCCGCCATGATCCCCTTACTGGTCTTGGTGGTACCAGAACATCATATGCAGATGGTGTATTTATTCACACTATTGGTAGGACTCATACGCTTGGTGATGGGGCTACTACGAATGGGGGGATTAATCCACTTTGTCCCCGAATCGGCCTTCCTAGGTTTCTCCATGGGAGTAGGTAGTATGATTGCGCTCGGACGGTTGCATCATTTATTGGGGATCGATAAAGGCTCTACAATTTGGTTTCCGGCTCAGGTCTGGGATAAATTAAGTCGTATCGCGGAATCTAATCCGCATGCGCTGATAGTAAGTGCGATTACCTTGACCATCATGTTTGGGTTGAACCACTATGCTAAAAAGTTCCCAGTTGCACTGATGGCAATGATTGCGGGAGTCCTCTATGCGAGATACATTCCCGGATGTGATATCACCTTGGTGCAAGATATCTCTAAGGTGCCTACGGGTTTACCGGCATTTGTCTCCCCCTTTTTTCCCGGGTGGACCGAACACTTGCCCAAGCTTTTTGTTGCAGCGTTCGCGGTGTCAGTTGTCGGTTTAATTGAAGCGGTCTCCATCGGACAAACCTTGGCGGTTCGGCATCGCCAACAACTCAATTTCAATCAGGAATTTTTTGGACAAGGCCTGGGCATGATCGTTTGTTCCTTTTTTCAAGGGATTCCTGGATCGGGTAGTTTTAGTCGTTCCGTGTTGATTGAAGGATGTGGAGGCAAAACCTTTGTCGCTAACGTGGTCTTTGGATTAGCCACCGCGCTCGCGCTGCTGACACTTCCGGGTTTAATTAATCTTATACCGGCTGCATCTTTAGCGGGATTACTTTTATTCATCGGGGTTCGTCTCATTGATCCCAAACGCATTAAACGATTGTGGCGAACATCATTTGTGGATGTGGGTGTAATGCTTTCTACCTTGATCGTTACGGTATTTATCAAAATTGAATATGGAATTTTTACCGGTATCGTTTTGGCAGCTATGTTACTTTTGCAACGGAGTCGCAGCTTACATCTTAGGGAGATCTTACCCAATCCGGATGGATCCTTTGAGGAACGACCTTATACCTCAGGTTCTAGGCACGAAAAAAGTGCTATCGTAGCCCTCACTCTCCATGGCGATTTAAGTTACACGGTCGCCCACGAGTTGCTGGAGCAACTAAATGAAATTACCAAAATTCAAGATCCGGAAATCATTGTTTTACGTATTCGGCAAACCCATGCTATCGATTTTTCAAGTTGGAATGCCATCCTAGATTTTTCCGAAAGCTTTCAGGAAAATGGCAGGAAAGTTTATTTGACCGGAATCGATGAGAAATCCCGCAAAACCATTCGGGATGCCCGTGCGCATAAATGGCTCCCTGATTCTCAGTTATTTGTGGCTACCGAAATTCTAATGGAAAGCTTTAAACAGGCGGTTCAACAAGCCGCTAAGGAAACGCCCTCACCAGATGACATTTCAGGGGTCTGGCAGGACTGGTTGGAAAATCCGGTCGTGATTGATGGAAAACAACTCAGAGAGATTCAACGATTTTTAAATGGCGAACGTATTTCTGATTCCCCTAGGGGATGAATGATGATTGCAAGCTCCTCTTCGAAAGAGTATAGGTAGTTTTATGGAACCTCCCCCCATCTATGTTATCGGTCACCGTAATCCTGATACAGACGCCATTTGCTCTGCCATTGCTTATGCGGATTTGTTGAAACGAACAACCTTTCCTGAAGCCGTAGCTGCAGCTTGTGGTACCGCTAATCTCCGGACAAAGTTCGTGCTCAAATCTGCGGGGATTCCGCATCCGAAACTCTTGATGGATGTACGGCCTTCGACCAGTAAAATATGCCGCACCAATGTGATGGTGACCCGTAAAGATGAGCCCTTCATGGAAGTCTACCGTCGGATGCAGCAGCATCGACTTAAAGCCATCCCTGTTTTAGATAATGACCGGAAAGTCGTAGGCTTACTTTCCTTATTGCAATTGATGCACATGCTTATTCCTGATGAACATGATCTTGGCGAACAACGGATTTTAAACTCAACCTTGGATCGGGTCCGTTCTGTTTTAGGTGCTACCTTTCAACATGAAGTAGAGGTCAACCGTAACGAACAAATCGTAATGTTTATTGGGGCGATGAGTCGCGATGGTTTTAGAGATCGGATCAAAAATTATCCCACCGAACGACTTATGGTACTGGTAGGTGATCGGCCTACGATTCAAGTAGAAGCCATTAAAATGGGGGTGCGGGCGATTGTGATTACAGGTGGCTTCGTCATGAAAGACTCCCTACTCGAACAAGCGAAAGAAAAAAATGTAGTGGTGATTTCTAGTCCGCTGGATACTGCGATGACCGCCCTTCTGGTTCGTACCGCAAAACCTATAAGTCAGGCCATGGATACGGAATTTGTAACGTTCGATCATCATGAGCTACTTCATACGATCCGAGATCGGGTTCAGGAAGCTAGTCAGGATCTTTTTCCAGTATTAGATGATGAAGAGAGGCTTATGGGGGTCTTCGCAAAATCGGACATGATTGACCCACAACCTGCACGCTTAATATTGGTTGATCACAATGAGTATGGGCAAGCCGTGCAAGGAGCAGCTGAAGCCCAAATTTTGGAAGTCATTGACCACCACAGAATTGGTGGCGGATTGAACTCTCGGGAACCTATGCGCTTTATGAATGATACCGTGGGATCTACCTGCACCATGATCGCTAGAATGTTCCGACAACAGGCTATGATGCCGGAACCCGGCATCGCTCTATGCATGGCATCCGGAATCATTTCAGATACCTTGTTTCTTAAATCCCCAACTACCACCGATGTGGATCGGGATATCTTAGCATGGTTACGCCATTATTTACCTGTAAATCTTGAAGACTATGCCCGCGAATTTTTTGCGGAAGGTTCAACCTTGTCGATTAGTTCTTCTGAGGAAGTCCTGGCAAGCGACCGTAAAACCTATACCGAGAATGGCTGGACCGTTTCGATTTCCCAAGCGGAAGAATTAGGAATGGAGCGGTTCTGGGAGCGGAAAGACGATCTTATGGACGCTTTGGATGCGTATGTGAAAACCAATAATGACGACTTTGCGTGCCTCATGATCACAGATATCACAACCCAAGCAAGTTATTTACTCACAGCTGGAAATTCTCGGATTATTTCAACCATTGATTATCCCACACTGGATAAGAATCTTTTTGATTTACCGGGCATCGTTAGCCGGAAAAAACAATTGCTTCCGCAATTGATGTGGGTTCTTAACCGCGTCCATCACTAGGTAGGTTCGTGTAGAGTGCGCTCGCAAAGGGAGGCACGAACAGAGCTGCAGCTTTGGGGGCGAAGGCGCCTCGCTTCGAGGGGCTCATAGATCAAGTAAACTTCATTAACGAAAAGCGGCAGCTTCGTTCGTGCCTCCCCTTGCGTCCGCAGGCCACAATAGTTAACCAAATATTTCCTGACTTGGCCGCTTGGCCTGAGGTAAAACCTACTGGATTGGATCCCAATACGTCGTCTCTTTACCTTCATAATTGTGAAGGCGGACATAATCCCCTTCTCTACCAAGAATATAATCCGGACCAACTGGAACTTTCCCACCGCCTCCAGCCGTGTCCACCATATAGGTCGGAACCGCGTAACCTGTAGTATGCCCATGTAAGGAACGAATAATTTCCTGACCCTTTGAAATGGACGTACGAAAATGCGCGCTGCCTTGGATCGGGTCACATTGATGTAAATAATAAGGTTTACAACGTACGCGGAGCAAACCGATATTCAGGGCCTTCATCACTTCAGGATCATCATTGATTCCCTTCAGGAGAACTGTCTGTCCGCCCATAGGGACCCCTGCATCCGCGAGTTTATTACAGGCTTCCTGTACTTCAAGCGTTAGCTCACTCGGATGGGTGAAATGAATACTGAAAAAGATGGGATGGACTTTTTTCAGAATGGATAAGAGACCCTCGGTAATTCTATAAGGTAAAACTACGGGAACTTTTGTACCGATTCTTAAAAATTCGACATGCGGAATATCTGCCAATCGGGTTAGGATCCATTCCAGTCGTTCATCGGATAAAATAAGAGGATCTCCGCCACTTAACAGGACATCTCGGATCTCTGTATGAGAGCGAATATAGTCCAATGCTTTTTCCCACATGGATTTTTCGGGAAGAAATTCTCCTCCGCCCACCATGCGTGCTCGGGTACAATAGCGACAGTAGGTTGCACAAAAATCGGTTACCAAAAAGAGTACTTTGTCTGGATAGGTATGAACCAAGCCTGGAACCGGACTATGGGCCTCTTCTCCCAACGGATCCTCACACTCATCGCCAGTGACCTCAAATTCGTCAAGCGTGGGTATTTTCGTTCGCCGTAAAGGATCTGAGGAATCCTCACGGTCGAGTAAGGCGGCATAGTACGGAGTAATACCCAAGGGCAATGCGCCTTGGCGTTGGGTGATGGCCGAACGCTCAGACTCGGTCAGTATAAAGAGACGTTCGGCTCCCTCCAAATCGCGGATACGATTTCGTAATTGCCAACGCCAGTTTTGCCAATCCGGAAGAGATACATCAGGATAAAACTGATTTTTGAAATGAAGTACTTTGGGGTCAATTTGCATAAGCAATAAAAAGCCCCGCATGGATACGGGGCTTTATCATGGATGATTAAAAGTGTTTAGTCAATAAGTGGCAATTCTACATTAGCGATGTTATCATCGTTATTATCATTTTTAGAGGAGGAGTTACCCATCTTACGGTTTTTACCGGCTGATACCACAACCGCTTTTTTACGATGATCTTCGTTATTTTCTGTCAGATACTTAATTCTGCCATTCCGATCACCATCCAAAATGATTTGAAATTGCGAGCCCCAAGGATCCAATAAGGTTCCGTCATCTGTGGGCACCTCGGTTTCAAGAAAAACGATACCTCTGTGATTTAGCGGATGATTCGAATTGCCTGTGCCAATATTCATTAGCACAGACAAAATTTCTTTTGATACTACTTCATTACCCGAATTTCCATTGACAGTAACTTCGGTAATTTGGTTATCCGCTGTAGAACCGGAAGCAATAGGCAATCGACCATTATATTCTTGGGTATAAACCATAATAGCCGTCTCAATACTTTGGGCAATGGTCCGGGCTTTCGCTTTCTTCGCGGTAGTTAACGAAGAGGCTACAGCCGGGAAAAGCAATCCTGCAAGGAGCCCGATAATAGCAATAACGACCAAGAGTTCAATTAAGGTGAATCCAAATGTTTTTTGTTTATTTTTCATAATTATTTTACTCTTATAAAGAGCCATTTCGGTTTGTAATATCGTCACCATCGCCGAAGGAATTACTACCATTCCCCCCGTTAGACGTGTCAGGCCCTTTGCTACCTATTAAGTAAAGAAACTCTGAGTTTTTCTGGTATCTAATCTCTCCCCCCCATGGGTCCAGGGGTTCAAATGGGTTACCACTTAATAAATCGGTAGTACTTGAAAAATCTGTAGTAGTGTAAGCTGTACCACTATATTTTTCAGTAAAGTACCAACTCCCAAATTCATCCCAATTCAAAGGATAGGATCCATTATCCGATTTATAGATTTCAATTTCATTCATCAAATCGGCGAGCTCTGCACGAGCTCTGGCAATAGCGGTTTTTCGTTGTATTGCACCGGAAACCCCAATAACTAATCCCATAAGCGTCGCAATGATAGCCATTACCACTAATAACTCTATCAAGGAAAAACCTTGTTTTGGATTGTGCGGTGATTTGGTTTGATTCATAGAAAACTCCTTTAAAAATCTATAACTATAAACTACACTATTCCGAGTCTAAGGTATAGTTTTTTCTCCGTTCCACTTATGGCAAAACCTCCAGAATCAGAAATCAGCGGTCACGTTGAACGAATCACCTTTCACAGTGAGGATACCGGTTTTGCCGTACTTAAAGTGCAAGTGAAAGATGAAAACGAGCTTACAACCGTTATCGGTAAGCTTCCAAATGTCTCTGTAGGCGAGTTTTTAGTCGCATCCGGCGACTGGGCCATGGATCCGACTCATGGTCGGCAACTAAGAGCTTCTGCTATTCGAACGTCTCCCCCGGACAGTTTAGAGGGCATTGAAAAATTTCTCGGTTCTGGCCTTATCCATGGCATAGGTCCGGTTTACGCGAAAAAACTAGTCGACCATTTTGGTGAGGATGTTTTCGATATTATTGATAGTCGATCTGCTCGTTTAGAGGAAATAGATGGGATTGGTACAACCCGTCGAAAACGGATCAAAAACTCCTGGCAGGAAGTCAAAACCGTTAGGGAAATTATGACCTTTCTTATGAGCCATGGGGTAAGTACCGCACGGGCTTTCAGGATTTACAAAACTTATGGCGAAAAAGCCATGCAACGCGTGCAGTCCAACCCTTACTGTCTCGCCCGCGATATTAGAGGTATCGGCTTCAAAACGGCGGATGAGATCGCCGGACATTTCGGTATCGATCCTAATAGCCCATTACGTGCGCGGGCCGGATTGGAACATATGCTCATGGAAATTTCTACCCAGGGACATTGTGCCTGTCCTCGGGACGAGTTGGTGATGACCACCTCCGCCAGCTTGAATATTGAAGTCGAAGCCTTGGAGCAAGCCGTATTACATGGACTAGCTGAAAAGCGATTAATGCTAGAAACAAAATATGTTTCGACGCCTTTGATCTATTTGACACCTTTGCATCGTGCGGAACTAGATTTGGCCAGAGATCTTCAACTTTTAAATGAATCCCCTTCTCCACTGAAGGATGCCGAACCTGAAAAGGTAGTCGCGTGGGTACAGGGACTGATAGGCTTTGAGCTGGCGGAGAAACAAGGGGATGCGATTCGGCAGGCTCTGGTAAGTAAAGTGATGGTGATCACGGGCGGACCCGGGGTAGGAAAAACGACCTTAGTCAATGCTCTCATCAAAATCTATGAAGCCCGGAAGTACAAAGTTCAGTTGGCAGCCCCTACGGGCCGAGCGGCCAAGCGTATGCAGGAAACCACCGGTCATTATGCTCAAACCCTGCATCGTTTGTTGATTTTTGATCCGGAAACCGGTGGATTCAAGCACGACCGGACCTACCCCGTAAAAGGAGACGTTTTCATTATTGATGAAGCGTCGATGTTAGATCTTCCCCTAGCCAACAAATTGATTTCAGCCATTCCGAAAGAGGCCGTTCTGATATTAGTGGGTGATGTAGATCAGCTACCCTCTGTTGGGCCGGGTTCAATTCTCCGCGACATCATGCGAAGTGAAATCGTACCGGTTTGCCGCCTTACGGAAATTTTCCGACAGGCCGCAGACAGCCAAATCATTACCAATGCACACCGGATCAACAAAGGGGAATTCCCGGTGAGTTGTAGCCCTAAAAATCCAGGTGATTTTTATCATATTGAAGCGGAGACCGCAGCTGACGTATGGAACAAAATGAGAGGATTATTAGGAAAACGACTACGAGAGCATTTTCATTTAGATCCTCTTAGGCAGGTTCAAGTGCTCACACCTATGCAACGAGGAGAGCTTGGTGCGCGAAACTTAAACGAATCCATTCAAAAATTATTAAATCCCAACGCGGAGGGGGTTGAACGATTTGGGGTGAGATATCAAGTGGGTGACCGAGTCATGCAGGTCCTCAATAATTATGAAAAAGAAGTGTTCAATGGGGACATGGGACAACTAGTGGGTATCGACCAGAACGAGCAGCTATGCTGGGTGGATATGGGAGGAAAAAAAGTCGAATATGGTTTTAACGAACTGGATGAGCTCAGCCTGAGTTACGCGGTAACCATACATAAATCACAAGGGTCTGAATATCCCTGCGTCATCCTGCCGTTGCATACGCAACACTACATGATGCTTCAGCGCAACTTGCTTTACACCGGGGTAACCCGCGGAAAGCAATTGGTAATTGTGGTAGGACCTTCAAAAGCACTACGGATGGCGCTTCAGCAGGCAGACAGTCAAAAGCGAGTTAGTCTATTGGCGGAGAGACTAAAAGATATGTAGTCGATCCGACAGCAATCCCTCATCAGCTAACAGCTATCCCTCATCAGCCACCAGCCATCATTTATCAAAAAGAGCATTCACATCTTGCATTAGATTTTCCAAACTAACCGGCTTTGAGAGTATATGAGTAATACCTTCCTTTTTTAATTCGTCTATTTTACCATGATTTGTAAACCCGCTCATAATGAGAAACGGTACCTCGGGTCGTAACGTACGGAAAAGCTTGAAAAGCTCCAGTCCATCAATATTCGGCATCATCATATCCGAGAGCACCGCATCAAAGGACTGAGTATCACTGGAAAATAATTTCACAGCCTCAGTAGACGAGCTAAGCCCTTGGCTCTGGTATCCATTATGTTCCAGAATATCACAAATCAAATTACAGTTCATCGACTCATCATCCACAACCATAATCCGTTGACCCTTCCCTTGGGAAAACCCTTTGGGTTTTTCGGCCTCATCCAGTTTATGATTGGGTTTCGCAGGGAGGAAAACCGAAAAAGTTGTACCTTTCCCGAGTTCGGACTCCACTTTAATGTTTCCCTGATGTCGCTTAATGATTCCAAACGAAGAGGATAAGCCTAACCCCGTCCCTTTACCCTCTTTTTTTGTGGTAAAAAACGGGTCATAAATTTTTCCCAAAACTTCAGGTGAGATACCCGTTCCATTATCTGTAACCTTCAAGCACAAGTAAGGCCCCTCTTCCTCTAGCGTATCCCCTTCAACCTCATCAGGTTTCAGTACTCTATTTTCTGCTGATAAGTTGAGGATACCCTTTTCATTTTCCTCCATACTGTCCTTCGTATTGATACATAGATTCAAAAGCACCTGTTGTATATCTGTCGTGTTGGAGTGGGTCACCCATAAATCGTCGGAAATACTTAGACGCAACTCTATATTCTTCGGGAAGGTTTCGGAGGCAATTTTGTAAACCTCAAGCACTACAGCTGTTAACGACACGTAATTTTTTTCACTGTCTTTACCTTTGGCAAAAGACAACAATTTTCCAACCAGCTCGGCCGCTCGCTGGGTAGAGTTAATAATGGATTTTGAAATTGAAACTATACGCTCATGGTCACAGTCATGGTCAGCTATACTCTCAAGCATTTCTGCCCCCATAAGAATAGGAGAAAGAATGTTGTTTAAATCATGTGCGATCCCCCCCGCAAGGCCCCCAAAACTTTCCAAGCGCTGGTCTCGTTGTACCTCTCTGTCTTTAAGCCTCTCCTCCGTCATATCTCGCTGAACAGAGGCAAAGTATTTGATCTCGCCTTCTGGGTTTCTCACGGGTGCAATCCCCCAATTTGCGATATATTCCGTGCCATCTTTTTTGTAATTAATGGCTTCTCCATGAAACCCCTCTCCCTTTGATAGGTTCCTTTTCAAACGAAGGACTACTTCTTTGTCTGTTTTGGGACCTTGGAGAATTTTCGGAGATTTTCCGAGGAGTTCTTCCAGAGTATATCCTGACATCTCTATGAAAGCGGGATTTGCAAACACAATAAACGGACCTTCGGGATCATCTAGTATTGCATCGGTGATTAATACGGAATCATTCAACTGGAAAATTACTTCCTGAAGGAGTTTGAGCTCACTGATTGAAGCCTTCTCTTGGGTCACATCTCGGGATACCCCTACAAGAACCTCGGTTCCGTCGTGGCCCGCTATTCGCTTGATTCGCTCACGTACATTATGTTTATTTTCCTCACGATCCCATAACACATACTCAATTTCATGCAGCTGATCTGTGTCGATCGCCTCCAACAACTTTATCCTTCGAATCTGATCTTGTTCATCCAGCAGATCCATCCATAGTGTAGGTCGTTCAAAAAAGTCCGCCGGAGAGTAGCCCGTTATCGATGATATCCCTTCCCCTATCTCGTCGAAGACCTTATCAGACAAATTATATACCCAGAGTACTTCGCCCATAGAGTTAAGGAGCTCATTAACCCGATCTCTTTGAATCCGAATAAAGGTTTCATGTCTACTTTGGGTAATGACATAGCGCAAACAGCGTAGCAATTGTTCCGAGTTCAATTCACTTTTCTTCAGGTAATCTTTAGCTCCTGCCTGTAGGGCTTCCTCATCAATAGAAGCTCCGCCCTGCCCCGTCAATAACATGAAAGGCACCTCTGGATACAGAGGCGTATTCTCTCGAATGAAATCAAGCCCTGATTCTGCTCCTAACCTGAAATCAACGAAACAAGCTATTACCTGTTTGGTCTTTAATAAGCGCGCAGCTTTGGCGCTATGCTCCACAACTATAAGAGGTGGTACAGCAGCTCCTAATTCGTGGACCAGTTCCTGGAAAATAAATTGGTCATCTGGATCATCCTCTAAAAGAAGTACAACCCCCTTAGATGATAGGGATAGATCATTTGCCATGTGGGAACTCCACGAATTGTAACCAAAATTTTTGTAGAGCTTTCATCACATCCACTAATCCTGTAAACGTTACAGGTTTAGATATATACGAATTCACCCCGCTGTCATAGCTTTTGAGGATATCCTCTTCTGTCTTTGATGTCGTAAGAATCACAACGGGAATTTTTTTAAATTTCTCGGACTTTTTAAGTATGTCCAAGGTTTCAATCCCCCCCATAACTGGCATGTTCAAATCGAGTAAAATTAGATAGGAAATTGAAGATACTCGATCAGGATCTTTTTTTTCACTCTCTAGATATTCGATAAGTTCTTTCCCATTGGAAAAATAGCTCACCGGATTCATTATATTCCCATCTTCAAAAGCCTCTTTAATTAGCAAGCGATCATCTTCGTCATCGTCTGTGACTAATAGGTGAACCGGTCTAGCTTGTGATATATCCATAAGTTACTTCGTTAGTTGGGGTTGTTGCAGGGGGAATGTCAAAATAAACGTGCATCCTACGGTTTCGTTGCTTTTTATTTTAACGGTTCCATGATGACGGTCCATAATTTTTTTACAAACGGATAGGCCAATTCCACTTCCTTTATGGACGTCTCGGGAATGTAACCGTGAAAACACCACAAACACTTTTTTATGGTATTCGGGTTCTATACCAATTCCATTATCTTCAATAAAAATCTTGGCTACTGGACCAAGAATGTTTTCGGACGCTTCATGCCAAATTTTGATACGAGGCCTTACATCAAGTCGATGAAACTTAAGGGAATTTCCAATCAAATTTTGAAAAATTTGCCGTAACTGTGTTTTCTCACCCTCAATTTCAGGAAGCTCGGAGGTCTCAATTTTGGCATCATTCTCCTGTAAAGTTATCATATTGTCGTTAAGCACCTCGTCTAAAATATCCATTAGAGAAACTAAGCTCGTAGGTTTGGCACGACTGTTTAAACTGGAAAAGGAGAGCAAATCCTCAATCAGGATGCTCATTCTCTCCGAAGCATTTACCATACGTTCCAAATAATCCTTTCCTTTATCACTTAATTCTTCTGAACATCTTTCCTGCAGACGAGTTCCAAATGTACGTATTTTACGGAGAGGTTCCTGTAAATCGTGTGACGCAACGTATGCAAAACTTTGAAGATCTTCATTGCTCTTAGCTAATTTGGTATTCAACTGATTCAGGTGTTTTTTAGCCTGTATTCTAGCTTCAGCTTCTTACTCTAATTGGATATTGAGTTTTTCAGCAACTTGCGCCCGATCTTTTTGCATACCTACTTGATACGCAAGGATCATGGCGGCCACTGCTAACCCAAAAGTAAGTAAAAGTTCCACTTCAAGATTTCCAACTGCGGGCAGCCACTCATTTTCCCCAATTGGGATCAACTGCAGACGAAATGAACGGTCAAAAATAACGATTTCACTCTCAATTCTGTCAAAAGATGTCTCCGAAGGGCTCACGTACTGTAAGCCAAGGGGGTGGACTACTACATCTCCATCTAATACAAATATTTGCAGTTTTTGAAGATTGAAATCAATCATCTGATCTAACATTTGAGTCAATGTCATTATCACAGTGTTTCGTTTCAACGGGTTATCTCCGATACCAACAGACTGTTGGAGAACATATCTTCGAATTCCATCTTCAAATACAAGTGCATCCACAATTTCGAAAGTTGTTTTCTTACTTAAGTTAGATTGGGATTTAGTAGGATCTTCTAACCACCTACGTAAGATCATATCCCCTTCGATGGCTTCATCAACGGCGAGGGGGGGGTGCAAAAGAGGAACTCTGGGACCAAACAAGCCCCTCAAAGCCACTATAGTCATTCAAAAGGCCTTCGGCTAACCCGCTTCTATCCATGCCATTATCTTTCAGCAATTGGACCCTTTTCATATGCCGAATTAACGCATCCGTTCTCTGCTTAATTCCACGTTGGATGTTCTGATGAATCGCGTTCTGAACTGATTGCATGACAATAATTCGCTCCTCAGCGAATTCATCTTTACTATTGTTCCATAAAATAACCGCAAGCAAACAGATACTTTGTCCAATGATCAATGGAAATCTCCAGACCTTAGGGAAAGACGTTTTCTGAAAATACCTGATCCGATATATCAAAGATACACCACCCAACAGTATAAATCCTATTGTCGTATGTATCGCCATTCGGGTGATATATATCCGACCAAATTTCTCTTCGACTCCAAATAAGTAACCGAGAAAAGAAATCAGTCCAAGCAACAATACTTGAACCGTAAATAGACTACAGATTAATTGCAGCAGGGTATTTTGGCGTGAAGGAGAACCCAAAAAAAGCGTGGATGAGAAAATTAGAAACGCAAGGCCTGTGGTTGCCGCCATCCTACCTGGGTGCGTAACATGCTCGGTAAGCCAGTGCTTCACAAACAATTCGTCCAAATACATATTCAAGCCAAATAAGTATTGTATCACGGTTAAGCCCGCAACCATAAACACGAGTCCACCCATGATCTTAGCAACTTTATAGTTATCTTTATTTCTAAGCTGAAAGTAGAGACCTGTTGCAGACAGAAAAAAACAGAGAGCGGTATTAAACTGCATGGCTACAGAGCCCGGAAGCCATTCTACCAAAAGTTGAATTTTCGCGTACCATCCAATCATTACCCCAATGCCTAATAGGGCGATTAATCCTAATAGGGCATACATCCAGAAAGGAACCGACACCTGCAGTTGGTTCTTATCGAATTTCGAATGTGATTCCACGTCGCTGATAAAACCGATTATAAAGTAAATATGGTTTATATAGCAACCATGAAGATCATTTTTGTAGAACGACTTACAAAACGATCAACTCAATTGTGTTTATCGTTTAGATAGTGGGAAAGATGCTAAAGCAAATTTTGCTGAAATGGGAGAAAAGCCTTTCATTGTTAAACGGAATCCTCGCAAAGAAGGTGCCCCAGCACGTTCTCGCATTGGCCCGTCGAGTAGGAGCAAAAGTAGAGAGCCGAGAGGGGAAGGACGTCTTCAGGAGAAACGTCAGTCATTTTCACCCTAGAGGAAATGAGCGTTTGCCTTGCGTACCTAGGGTTTTGAAGTGGTCCTTCGCCATAGCAACCCCGACGGGCAGCCGCTGTTGATCCCTGAGCTCAAGATAACTACTATTGGACAAACTGCCCCTGCGGAGCAAATACGGATCATTGATCTGTATCATGACCACGAAACCAGCGAACCGTTCCACAGCGAACTCAAAAACGACATGGACATAGAGCGTATGGCCTTCGGGAAAACTATGTGTAAACCGGACACTCTTCTTATACACCATGGTGTCGTTCAACTTCGTGAGAAGCCTTGAACAGGAAGTCATTGCGCGTGGAGTTCTCGCTCCTAAAAATATCAAAGTGAAACGTTGGCGGCTAAAATCGGTAGTACAAATCCTGATGCATTGTGAAGGAAATTTATATAACAAGCCGAGAAAAAGGACGATCACTCCGGGCGAAATAGTCCTTGGTATACGGTGATCCGTAGTATCAAAATATATGCAACTTGCTGTCAAAACTTAAAGCAGGCGAAATAAGAATGCTCAGGTATAAAGAAAGAATTTTTACTTTAAGGATAAAAATACCAGCATCATAAAAACCTTTCGTGTGACGAGGGAGGAGAATCAAAACCTCCTTCCTCGAAGGAGGTTCTCACAGGTTCAGGGGTTAGGTTGAATTATCATATAAGGGTATTTACTTCACTGGACCTAGAAAATACGTTTCATGAAAACGAAGCTTCTTGGTTTAAATCACCTAAAAATTACAGGTCATTTCCGGGCCGTAAACGGCTCCGGCCACTTTGCGATGGGTGGCTGTAGGCCTTTAGGCCTTTAGGCCAAAGATCATCTATTTTCTCAAAAAAATCTGAAGTCAGGAAGGCAAAAAGAGCCAAAAAACCATAAACTACATTTAGTCCAGCGAAGTGAATACCCCTATTATCCTATTCTGAAGTTTTATTCGGATTCATCACCACTAGTCAAATTTCGTCTTCAGATACTTCAGTCCAAATTCTAGGCCCCGCTCGCAATCCAGCAAAAATTGGCAGACCAAATGAACATGGAGAGGAATATACATATCTATTTCAAAACAACTTCTCTTGGCTAGATGTTGCCGGCAAGCTGCCAGCGCTCCACTCAATCTCCGCTTCATCCCATTCTTTCAATTTCGCATTGGTCTGGCTGAAGGGCTTACTGCCAAAAAAACCTCGATAGGATGAAAGAGGTGATGGGTGTGGGGACTCGATAACGAAGTGTCGATCCCGATCAATTCCAGCGGCTTTCTTACGTGCATAACTCCCCCACAAGATAAACACCAAGCGACGCGGATGAGTATTCAACTGCTGGATAACTTCATCTGTAAAAAGTTCCCATCCCTGTTTTTGATGAGATCCTGCCTGATGGGCTCGCACGGTTAAGGTGGCATTTAGGAGCAAGATCCCCTGCATGGCCCAGTGACGAAGATCGCCTGTTGGCGGAGGTGAAATGCCAAGATCCGATTCCATCTCTTTATAGATATTTCGAAGAGAAGGTGGCAAGGGCACATCCTTTCCCACACTGAAACAGAGGCCATTCGCCTGTGCGGGACCGTGATAAGGATCCTGACCCAAAATAACCACTCGTACATCCTGCCAAGGCGTTAGATCGAAGGCGGCAAAGATCTCCGAGCCTGGAGGGTAGACGGTTTGCTTTGATTCTCTTTCAATCAGTAGGAAGGATTTAAGTTTAGAAAAAGAGGCGGCGGCAAAGGCTGATTGCAGCTGCACTTTCCACCCCGCTTCAATTTTTGGATCTATTTTTTGCATTTTGAGAAATTTACAAGAATGTTACACAAGTAATTCACATGAAAACCTTACACATTCAAGTATTGAAGTACCCACAATCACTCCATAAAAAAAACAATGATGTTGAACGAGTTTAATCTGGAAAATACCTACCACTGGCCAGCTGATGGAGAGAGTCGTCCTTGGACCGAATTTTGGGTGACTACGTTTACCCGTCCTGTAGGCGAGTTGAAAATAGTTAGCATTCACTACAGTGTGGATAACGGTAAAACCTGGCAGCAAAAAGCTATGGAAAAATCCTGTGTACTCGGTGATCAGGATGTTTGGCACCTTTGCTTGGGTTGTTTCGCGGCCAACACACATATTCGGTATGCACTCGAAGCCACAAATGCGACCGGGGTTTCGATCTGGGATAATAGTTACGGTAAAAATCATCATGCTTTGATTGGATCATCCAAAGATTTTACTGTAGAAGATTAATTTATACATGATACCCGTCCCCTCTTCCCCTTTCCATTTGCTCTGTTGCCGCCCCGGTGGCGAAGAGCTTTTGAAACAAGAGCTCGAAGCTCTACATGACATCTATTCCAGAACCATTGCATCAGGTCTCATACAGATCGAAGGTCATCGTCTCCCGGAAGAAACCCTTATCTTTGAATGGCAACGGCTTCCTGACACACGATTTTTTCCACTTCTTAAAGGCGAGGCCCTTCCTGAGTCTTTAGTTGAGGCGGTATGGGAATTTTTCAAAGAACAACCTACTCCTTGGGCCACGCATCAACTATCTGTGGATGAAAAAGGGACTGGGGGATCTTCCCGCTTGGATGGAATTTCCAAAGCACTCATTCGACAAGGCCACCAGCTTATTCCAGGTCTGAAAAAATGGGAACGCAAGCCGGGAAAATTACTTGCATCTGGAAAAGGAAAGATTCTGCAATGGAGCTGTACGCCAAAAGGATTTCTTTTTTCGGTTTCGTCACCTAATAACTTAAGTTCCCCCGAAGTTGGTGGCCGGATTCGTATGAAGATGGATTCACGTGCACCCTCCCGTTCGTATCTGAAAATTGAGGAGGCTTTTTTCCGTATGGGACAGGAGCCACAAGAAGATGAAACCGTCATTGATCTGGGAGCTGCGCCTGGTGGATGGAGCTTCGCTTTTGCAAAACGCGGATGTTTAGTAACATCCATTGATAATGGGCCCTTGAAAATCGACGATGCCTGTATTCGGCGAATCGAACATCTTCACCGGGACGGGCTTAGTTTTCAATTAGGGAAACTCCAACCCCCAGTTACGTGGTTGGTGGGCGACATGTTAATTCCTCCGGGCAAGGTGTTAGGGCTTTTGCGCTATTGGGTAGACGGCAAGCATTGTCAGAAAATTGTCATGAACATTAAACTTCCTCAAATGAATCCCCTACCCGCTTTGGAACCTATTTTGGAATGGATGGAAAAACATCCAGAGCTGAAAGTTAGACAATTCTATCACGACCGAAGAGAAGTTACGCTTTTTGGCAACGTCTAGTGGTACTTTCTATCGGGCAGCTTACCCGATTACTTGTAAAAACCACTCAAGGGTGGAGCTAGGAGATTACACTCTTAGGTAGGGTTACTTCATGCAGAAACATCACCGTTGAACCCAATAGAAAACAGGCACAGACTTGATGAGACACGGCTAAGGCAATATTCATGCCACTGACTAGGGTGAAAATACCCAAGATAAATTGAAGGGATACGGAAATGAGTAAAAGATTAGCCGCAAATTTCTGGCGTTCCATTAATCGTTTTTGCATGGAGAATCCCCACAAGGCGATAGCAGACATCAAGACCAGCATTCCCATGTGGCGATGGATAAATTGAACTAAAACCGGATTATAAACCAAATTCCGAAGCACGGAACCGAACTGATCCACAATTCCGTCATTCGGAAAGAGTTGCCTCCCCATCAAGGGATACGTATTATAGACATACCCAGCGCGCAAGCCAGCGGTGAAAGCGCCATAGACGATTTGCAAAGTTAGAAGTCCCACAAAGATCCGAGTAGCATTACGAAGAGGTTCTACTTTGTCGTAATTCTCACGTCGATGGGTCCAAAAGGGAAGTAGATCAAGGATCAGCCAAAGCAGGTAAGCAAATACAAACAGCGCTAAGCAGAGATGTGCAGCGAGTCGAAAATGACTAACATAGGGAATGTCCGCAAAGCCACTCATCACCATGAACCACCCTAAAACTCCTTGTGCTCCTCCAAGAAAAAGCCCGATGATTAATTTAATTTTCCACGGTTTCGGAATTTTCTCACGGATTAAAAAGTAAAAGAGAGGAAACGCGTAGACCAACCCGATGACTCGACCCAACACCCGATGGGCATATTCCCAAAAATAGATTTCCTGATAATCTTCTAGGGTCATTTCCCGATCCGCGCTAAATTTTTCGAACTGTGTTCCCGCTTTTACTTTGTAGGCATCGAAAGCCTCTTGCCAAGCGGCTTCGGTTTGGGGAGCAATTACCCCTTTCACAGGCTCCCATCGAACCATGGAGAGTCCGGATTCCGTAAGGCGGGTGATCCCGCCCACAGCCACCATTAACACAATTAAGGTACACATCACCCACAACCAAACGGCAACTCGTTTAGCAGCTGGAAAAGGAATTCTGGATGTGGGAGGCATAAGGTTAAATTCGGTTGGGCGTATCAATACCTAGTAACTTAAGCCCTGACTTCAGGGTAGTTGCCACTAGGCCTATTAGATGCATCCGACTTTCTCTTACCCCTGATTCGGCCTTGAGAAACGGAATGCTCTGATGATATGTACTGTAGGTTTGCGCTAAATCAAAAAGATAATCCGCCAACAAATTGGGTCTGTAGGTACGGGTGGCCACTAAAACAGCTTCCGAGAAACGAGCAACCTTCAGTCCGAGCTCTCGCTCGATAGGTTCAGCTAGGTTGAAACAGGCTTCCGCAGGTTTTTCCTCGGGGAATTGAGCCGCATGTTTGTCCAATACCGAACGAATACGTGCATGTGCATATTGAAGGTAAGGCGCGGAATTTCCATCTAAGGCCATTGCCTTTTCCCAAGTGAATGTAACTAGACTTTGCGGATTCTGACTGAGGTCCGCATATTTAATGGATCCAATACCCACGGCTTTTGCAACCGCTTTTTGAGCCTCTTTATCCATTTCTGGACTACTGGCTTCTACCATTTCTAGCGCCCGTTTTTCGGCTTCATCCAACAACGCTTCCAATTTGATAACATTTCCCTCACGGGTACTAAAAGTGGCTTCGGGCAAGCGCATCAAGCCAAACCAAACGTGTTCGAGATGCACCTCGGCTCCTAATTTGTGTGCCACATGAAAGAACTGTTGGAAGTGGCGTTGTTGACGCTCATCGGTCACGTAAAGAATGGTGCTAGGAGCGAACTCTTCCACTCGGCTAAAGACCGTGGCTAAATCGGTGGTGGCGTAGTTGAAGCCACCATCGGTTTTTTGTACGATGCATACCCCCAGTTTTTCGTCCTCTAAATTGACCACCTGAGCCCCTTCGCTTTTTTCGAGAAGTCCTTTGGCTTTCAACGACTCAAGTATGCCGGCCAAGCGGTCATTATAAAAGCTTTCGCCTCTCTCCAAATCAAAGTGAACATCCAGTCGGTCAAAGATTTTATGGAATTCTTTAAGGCTAAGTTCCACAAACATTTTCCATAGTTTCAGGTTCTCTTCATCGCCCCCTTGCAATTTGACCAATTCTTCCTTGGCCAAATCTAACCACGTTTCATCTTCTTTTGATTTCTGGTAACTAGCAACATAAACCCGCTCTAACTCTTCGACAGGTGACGTATTAAGCGCCTCTTTGTTCACGAAAGTTCGGTATCCCAATAAAATAAGACCGAATTGGGTTCCCCAATCTCCAAGGTGGTTATCCGCGATTACGGTGTATCCGCAACTGCGATGCAGTCGGTCCAAGGCGTTTCCAATTACGGTTGAACGGATATGACCAATATGCATGGGCTTGGCCACATTCGGACTCGAGTAATCCAGCACTACGGTTTCGCCCTTCCCAAGTTGGGGAATACCCTGATGTACATCCCTTTCTATTTCGGTAAGCAACGATGTGAGCCACTCCGTGGATAGGAAAAAGTTAATGAAACCAGGGCCAGCAATTTCGATTTTCTCGACCGCTGGATGATCTTTAAAACCTGTTATGGTTTGTTCGGCAATCCCTCTAGGGGCCATTTTCAACACTTTTGCAAGCTGCATACAGTCGTTGCACTGGTAATCCCCATGCTTAGGATCTGATGTGCGAGAAACCGAAGCTTTAAAGCCTTCGGGTATGATCTCCGGGAAGGCTTTGGACAAGCTAACTTGCATAGCCTCGGCGAGTTCCTGATCGATGGTCTTATTTTTTAACATAAATCTATCCTTTTCTGTCTTGCATCCTTTCAATTCCAGTAGAAGGAGTGATCCTTATTCATTCACTCTGTGAAAATCAACCAACAAGGACAGGCACATGAGCGCCAAAAAGAAAACCACTCCAAAACCACCTACAAAAAAAGCACCTGCAAATAAAGCTGCGGCTAAAAAAGCCCCAGTCAAAAAAGCGGTTGTGAAAAAAGCACCCGTAGCTAAAAAAGCTCCTGTTGCTAAAAAAGCTCCTGTTGCTAAAAAAGCTCCTGCAAAGACAGCTACTGCAAAGACAGCTACTGCAAAGACAGCTACTGCAAAGACAGCTCCGGCTAAGAAAAAAGCCGTAGCCAAGAAAAAAGTTCCAGCCATAAAGAAACTTACTCTTTCTGATGAAGAGCGTTATCATCGCATCCAGTTCGAAGCCTATTTGTTGGCTGAAAAGAACGGATTCTCTGGTGATTCTACAAATTATTGGTCCAAAGCGGAAAAAATTGTAGCTGCTCAGTTCGCTTAGGCGATTCTGATACGTTTACCTAGTCCCGTTTCAGCCATTGGCGGAAACGGGATTTTTTTATGCATGCTTGGGCGGCCGGCACCTGTCCCGCCGTAGCCTTGACTAAAGAAGGATGCTCTTGCTAAAATATTAGCTGATTAGATTTACACCATCAGCAAGAGCTGAGCTTGCGCTGGGATAAGTGCCTGATTTCCCTCACGTTTTCCGCCTACGTCTTTGCCATATACTCTGATCAGGGTTCTGCAACAATTCCAGAGAAACTCCCGCCCATTCATCCTCGGCTAGCAAGTGTTGAATAATCAATCCCGAGCCATAGGCATCGTAAAGCGCGTCGTGGGCCTCTCGATCAGGGAAGATTGTATTCAATTCGGACAAGAGCTTTAGTTGAGATAACACATCCTCAAGGCGATGAGACAGAAGCAAAGGCCAGGCCGCCCGGCTCAGTTTTAAACTATCAAGCCAAGGACCCCATCGTTCCATGGGTAATTGTTCTCGTAGACACTTTTGCTCCGTTGCCACATTGTGGGCGATTAAGGGACGGTTCCCGCACAGCATCCGCAGGGTCGGAAGACATTCTTCAAGCGTTGGCGCTTGTTGTAGCTCTTCCCGTAGTTTGGCATGTCGGCCGGGAGCTTTAGGATGAAATGGACGTTCTCCAATATGCAAAAGCGATTCCCAGATTACCGGTTCTTCATCGTGTGAAAAAGACACAACTCCGATTTGCCAAGGTTCGACAGAATACCCCGCCACAGAACCGGTAGTCTCAAAATCAATAGCAACAAAAGAAAAAGGAATCGACATTCATCTTTCTCTAACCGAATTCTGCTTGTGAATCAATGATGGGTCTTTATGTTAGTGACCCAATTAACTGAAGGAAATCGAATGACGACCCATCCACTTGCCGGAAAACCTGTACCTGCCCACTTAATCCCAAACATCCCTGCGTTGGTTGCGGCTTATTATATTCAACACCCTCAACCCTCCCTGCCTGAACATCATGTCAGCTTCGGAACTTCAGGACATCGCGGCTCTGCTAATGACAGTCGTTTCAACGAAGATCATATTTTAGCCATCACCCAAGCGATTTGCGACTATCGACAAATTCAGGGTATAAAAGGCCCTCTCTATTTAGGCATGGATACCCACGCACTCTCCTACCCAGCTTGGGTAACCGCAATCGAAGTGTTGGTGGCTAACCACGTAGATGTTTATATTCAATCGGGAAGGCGCCCCACCCCTACGCCTGCGGTTTCCCGCGCTATTATCGAACATAATCGTCATAATATGTTTAAAGCAGATGGGATTCTGATCACACCCTCTCATAACCCGCCGGAAGATGGAGGACTGAAATATAATTCCCCTCATGGCGGGCCTGCTGACACCGAGGCTACAAAATGGATCCAGAACCGTGCGAATGCACTCTTAGCCACGGACGTGGACGACATCAATCGACGTTCTTTCGAACGAGCCATTAAGGATGATCACGTTCATGAATTCGACTATGTCATGCCTTACGTAAAAGGATTGGCGGACGTTTTGGACATGAATGCTATTTCCGAATCAGGTCTAAGCTTAGCTGTAGATCCTTTGGGAGGTGCCTCCTTGGATTACTGGGCGCCGATCGCAGAAACCTATAAGTTGAACTTAACCAACGTAAACCCTACATCGGATCCTTCGTTTCAATTCATGCACATCGATACCGATGGGAAAATTCGGATGGATTGCAGTAGTTCGCACGCCATGGCGGGGCTGATTGCATTAAAAGATGATTTCGATGTGGCTTTTGGCTGCGATCCGGATGCGGATCGTCATGGAATTGTGACACGTAGTTCAGGACTTCTTAATCCAAATCACTATTTGGCGGTTGCCATTGACTATTTATTCACCCATCGCCCAAAGTGGCCAGCACATGCAAAAGTAGGAAAAACCTTAGTATCCAGTTCCATGATTGATCGGGTAGTCGCTGGGATAGGTCGCGAAATGGCTGAAGTCCCTGTAGGCTTTAAATGGTTTGTTCCTGGGCTTAGTGATGGATCGTTTGGATTTGGTGGTGAAGAAAGTGCGGGAGCTTCCTTCCTTTGTAAAGATGGTAGCTCCTGGACTACCGATAAGGATGGGCTTCTGTTAAGCTTGTTAGCTGCAGAAATCACTGCGGTGACCGGAAAAGATCCGGGAGAACGCTATAAGGAACTCACTGACACCTATGGCAGACCTTATTACGGTCGAACAAATGCCGAGGCGTCTACGGAAGCACGTTCAAAACTCGCCACTCTATCGGCCGAAGATTTTAAAGCCGACACTCTGGCTGGAGAACCCGTTACGGGAACGTTCACCAAAGCTCCGGGCAACGGTGCTAAGATCGGTGGACTGAAAGTGGTTACGGAAAACGGTTGGTTTGCGGCCCGCCCCTCCGGGACCGAAGATATCTATAAGATTTATGCCGAGAGTTTTAAAAGTGAAGAACACCTAGCCGAAATTCAATCCGAAGCAAAAGAGTTAGTTTCGAAAGTGATTGCGTGAAAAATTGTTCGGAGCCCCTCGTTTACGAGGTTTCACAAAGGGAGCCTTCAGGTTTCCGACGTTTCAGAACCCAGTCTTGCCTGCCGTAGGCATGGTTCCGCGTAGCCCTCCGCGTAAACGCATCTGGACGAATCCTCGTAAACGAGGGTACTCTGAACTATCCCAAAGCCCCACCACAACTCGACCCCTGCCCGGCTGTACACCCAAAACAATGGGCGGCCGTACGAATTTCGGATTGTTTCCAACGCCTCAGATCTAAATCCCAAAGGTACTGGGGTTCACCATCAAACCCGGTGTGCATTTCCATCTGTTGATTGAAGTCGCAATCAAATACGCGCCCTTCCCAATCGACGCTAATGGTGTCTCGGCACATCAGGCCATTAATAGATGCCGGATTAAAATTATCTTTGAGGAGTTGCAGGTATTCCTCATAGCTACCCCGTTGCTTTAGGTAGGTCGCAAAACGACTTACGGGTAGATTTGTAAGGGCATAAAGATTATGAAACTGAATGCCGAAATGCTCAGCTAATTCTTTTTTGTATACCGCCTCGAGTTCTGCTTGGTCGGGAGGAAGAAAAGCTCCGTTGGGGTTATAAACCAAATTTAAAGGCAAACCGTTCTCGACCCCATACCCCAACGAATTCAAAAGCTGAAGCACTTCGATGCTTTCATCAAACACGCCATTTCCACGTTGGGCATTTACGTTTTCCGGGGAATAACAAGGCATAGAGGCAACAATTTCCACTTGCTGTTCTTTTAGAAACTCTGCACCCCATTCGTATCCGGGTTGTAAAAGAATGGTTAAGTTACATCGGTCTATCACCTGGATATTCCGCTCTCTAAACCATGAAACTAACTCTCGGAAATGTGGGAACATCTCTGGGGCTCCACCGGTTAAATCCACGACCGGAAGTGGATTATCCTCTACCCACTCCTGAATATTTTCCATGGTCTCACGGGTCATGATTTCTTTACGGGTTGGCCCCGCACCCACATGACAATGCACACAGGCCAAGTTACACATTTTCCCTACATTTACTTGGAGGATTTTCGCATCTTGACGCTCCAACCATTTACCATGCTGAGTCAGAACGTCTTCAAAACCTTGGTTTGTTTTTTGAATCATAAAAGTCCTTTAACAACAACCAGCACTAACGGGCGCCTCAGAAAATAAATCCGGAGCAGAATCAAATAACCCAAAATGGGTGGATCGGTCCCCTGTCACCTTGAAATAAGTGGCATAGCGAGTTTTCTCAACCATGGCTGCCGAGTTTCCACAAACCAAAATAGGACGCCCCGTTTCAAAAACGTGTTCGGGATCCAGTTCAAAGGAATGTCTATGCTCGGTTAGCGAACCCAGATAAGTTGCCGTTTGCCCATAATCCTCACAGCGGTCTTCCAACTCATCGAGTTTAAATGCACGAATGGTAACGGAATCAAAATCGATCATACCGATTTTTTCTTCGATTTCGGGAGCATCAATGGATAGGCGGCGACGGGTTATCACCCGGATATCTGGACATCCCAGCGAGCTCAATAGCCTACGGAAATCCTCCTCATACATTGCGCCGGACAAACATTCACCATGCAGAACTGAATCTTCCTTAAACGCATCAGGCACCCGGCGGGATGCAAACACATCAGAAAAATAGAGCTCTCCGCCAGGTTTAAGCACCCGAAATATTTCAGAAAACACCTTTGCTTTATTACCGGACAAATTGATCACACAATTTGAAATAACCACGTCTTGAGAATTGTCTTCAATACCAATGAATTTGAGGTCTTCAATTTTACCGGAGAGAAATTGAATATTTGGTTTCTCATACCCGAACCGATTCATATGGTCGGCAATATTTCGTTGAGCCACGTCGAGTTGCTCGCCAGTCATATCGACACCGGTCACAAATCCACTAGGTCCAACCAACTGAGAAGCCACGTAACAATCCCTGCCTGTTCCACAGCCCAAATCTAAAACCTGGCATCCCGCTAGGTCAGGCGGAAGGGGCGAACCACAACCGTAGAATCGGCTGATAACTTCGTCATTCACTTTGCATAACGCCATTTTAACTTGTGATGAAATTTCATCGTCACTACAACAGCAAGCATCAGTTTTCAGATCTTCGCTACCCTGTAAAACCTTTCCATAGTACTCCGACACGGCTTCTGGTTTCAATTGGCTTTCATTTTGATACATACATACTCTCCATAATTAAACGTATCAAGTGTGTCGCAGACGTCGACCCTCCCTTTCAAAATAATAAGTTTTTTCGCTCAAAGGCATTTTATGGATTGCGTGCTATTAAAGGATCATGCAGGATAGGCGCTTCAAAGGAAACCTATTATGACAGATCCAACTACAAACAACTCTGAAGAACCACTAGAAGAAACCACAGCCGGAGCTCCGCCTCCTGTTGAGGAAACCGCTCCGCCTCCTGTTGAGGAATCTGTTCCTCCACCTGTAGAGGAATCCGCTCCTCCACCAGTAGAGGAATCAGAAACCATTGCACCTGAACAGATACTCGCCACTACGGGAAACCGTATTTTAGCGGTACTTATTGACGGCCTCATTGCGGGCGCCATTACAGGATTACTTGCTGCCGTTGCTGGTATCGGGCCGATAATTGGGCTTGCATACATGCTCACTCGGGATGCACTTCCTTTTCTCGATGGACAAAGCATCGGTAAAAAAGCTATGAAGCTCCGGGCCATTTCCTCTGAAACAGGTAAGCCTTTGACCAGTAATTGGGGACCAAGTGTTATCCGTAACATCGTACTGTATATTCCTCTGTTCCCTCTGGTTGAGCTCTTTATACTTTCCAGTAATAAAGAAGGTCAACGATTAGGTGATCAGTGGGCGAAAACAAAAGTAATCGTTGACGCATCCTAAGCTTCTACTTTACCTTTAAACTCAAACGCTCTCATATCGGGAGCGTTTTTTTATGCCACGATTTCTTTGCGAGTGATAAGCAAGAAACTCAACACCCCACAAAAAAGTAGAAAGGCATAGGGGTACTTGTGGTAAAATGTGATTTCTTGCTGTTCGGGGATCTGCACATCGAAGACTTTAAAACCTCTAATTTGTCGTTTCCTAGTTAGAGGGTCTTCAATCACATCCATCACGACCCCACGGGGATCAATCCATGCGCTGATTCCTGAGTTCGTTCCACGCACCATCGGGCGTCGTTGCTCGACGCTACGAAAGACGGCATTCGCTAAATGCCCATGGCTCCCCCATAAAGGATCAAACCAGGCATCATTACTTTGGTTTACAAATAAGTCCGCCTCCCCTTCAACCAGCTCGCGTGATAAGTTAGGCATCAAGTCTTCAAAACAAATTAGCATGCCAAGATTAAGTTCGGATCCCGGTAAGGGGAGCACGCCATCCTTGTTGCCAGGAGTTACATCCTCCGGCATCGGGGTCAGCGAACGTAAAAAGGGTAAAAACTTTCCAAAGGGCATATATTCCCCAAACATTACTAAATGTTTTTTACGATATTCACTATCCAGCATTCCATCCGGACGAATCATGAAGGAACTATTATAATACACTCTCTCTAGTTGGTCGTCATCGCTTAGATCTTCATAGTCGAGGGAACCAACTAACAAAGGTGTACCGGATTTAACCAGCGATCGTACCAACTCAGTGGCAGTTTTACTGTGCTTTAATTCTTCAGGCACTGCGGTTTCCGGCCAGAGAAGTAAATCAGGCTTCAAGCTAAGCGCCGCATCGGAAAGTTCCCACAAGACTCGAAAATTATCCAACGCCAATTCGGGCGACCATTTATTTGCCGCCAATGGCTGAATCACCGCAATTTTAAGGGACTGAGTCGGCTTTTGGGATAATCGACGCAACTCGCGTCCACCCCATGAAAAGGAGACCACCAATAACAAAATCGGTAGGTAGAGTTCTGGATGCATTCGTCGGGGTTGACGTTTCCCTAAGCTTTCAAATAATCCTGCTAAGCTAAGGGCAATACCGAGATTAAGTAGCACCAATAGAAAACTAAGGGCCAAGGTTCCGCCTAGAGAAGCCAATTGGAGCAGGCTGTAATTCTCCCATTGACTGGCTCCCAAATAATTCCATGGGAACCCCGTTAAGAGCCATCCACGGAGGTATTCGATGAGACACCACCATGCAGCGCCACCTATAGTAAGTCTTAAGGCTAGAAGTGGACGGTCGGGTGTCCATTCTTTCAAAAGTCGTGCCCATACCCAGCCCACAGGAATCCAATAAAGCGCACAATAGGCGGCTAACATTACGGCTCCGGGAATGGTTACCGGACTCAAGAACCATAAGGATGGTAACCACGTGACTAGCCCGGCAACATAGGAAATTCGGCCCTTAGATTCCGGACTTAAACGTAAGGCCCAAATAAATGGAATCAATGCAATGAACGCTAATTCCCCTTGGTTGAAAGGAGGAAATGCTGCGAAAACAAGCAGGCCGGAAACGGCTGCTAAAACGAATGCAATCGATATTTTTGTGGGACTTTTGATTATGCGTATCCTCTTGGCTAGCAGCTTGGAGTGCTGAAGCTTGCTTAAGCCTTATAATGAAAAAGCTTGCTCCGAATATGGAAAGCAAGCTTTCCGATGACAAGGCTGAAGCAAGCTTCCGTATTCCAGGGACGTTTTATTCCCCGCAACATTTTTTGTATTTCTTGCCGCTTCCACAAGGGCATGGGTCATTCCGACCCACTTTGGGTAGTTCACGGGTTTGCGGGATCCGCATCGATTTCTCAAGCGTTTTTTCCATTTGAGCTTGTTGTTCATTTTGTTGCCGAGCTTGGCTGGCTCTCGCTTGAGCTTCTTTACCAAACGCAGAGGTTTGGGAATGGGATTCCATGGTTTTGAGATTCGCAAGGAAGGTCTCCAGCGATTCTAGTGAAGCGGTGGCCCGGAAGGCACGTTGCGCCACTTCATCATTAATTTTCTGCATGAGGTCCGCGAACATCGCATAGGCTTCGTGTTTGAATTCCAAAATGGGGTCTCGTTGACCATATGCTCGTAAACCGACCCCTTGACGTAAGGTGTCCATACCCCGCAAATACTCTTGCCAATGGGTATCAATAGCTTTGAGGAGAATATGGCGCTCCATGTGTTCGACGGATTCAGGAGGCTCCGAATCAATTTTTAAAGCATAAGCTTCTTTCACCCGTTCGATGGCTAGGTCCGCATACGCTTCTGCTTCAAAGGGAAGAGCCTTGAGTTCATCCGGGCGCAGGGCCACAGGGAAGGTCATGGAACACCAATCCGCAAACTCTAAAGGCCCTACCTCATCCCCCTGACTAATCGAACCTTGAGCATGATCATCAATGACTTCCGTAAGCATGTCCAAAAGATGTTCGCGCGGATTGTCACCGATCAGAATTTCGGTGCGCAGTCCGTAGACCACTTCACGTTGACGGTTCATGACATCATCATATTCCAAGGTACGCTTACGAATACCAAAATGGTATTGTTCCACTCGACGTTGGGCACGCTCTACAGATTTATTTAACCATTTATGCTCCATCACCTCGCCTTCCTCAATACCAAGCTTGGACATGATATTGGAAATTCGTTCCGCACCAAAGAGGCGCATGAGATCGTCTTCGAGCGACACATAAAAACAACTCATTCCTGGATCGCCTTGACGTGAACAGCGTCCGCGTAACTGACGGTCAATACGCCTGGATTCATGACGCTCGGTACCGATTACATAGAGTCCGCAGGGGTTTTCTTCGATCCATTTTGATAAAGACATTCCTTCTTTTTTATCACTTAAGGCCATTTGGGAAATCACTTCTTCGCGATCCATTTTGACCACGCCTTCCCCTAATTTAATATCCGTACCTCGACCTGCCATATTCGTAGCAATGGTAATAGACCCCGGTTGACCTGCTCGTGCGACAATGTCCGCTTCACGTTCATGGTTTTTGGCATTAAGGACATTGTGTGGAATGTTATTCTTCAGTAGTAATCGACTGAGTACTTCAGATGATTCCACGGTTACGGTACCTACAAGCACAGGTTGTTTGTTGCGGTACGCTTCGGTTATCTCTGCAACCACCGCATTAAATTTTTCCCGTCGAGTTCTGTAAATTCGATCATTTAAATCCACGCGACGAACCGGACGGTTGGTTGGGATTACCAACACATCGAGTTTATAAATCGACAGGAATTCTTGTGCTTCGGTTTCAGCCGTACCGGTCATTCCTGAGAGCTTGGTATACATTCGGAAGTAGTTCTGAATGGTCACGGTTGCTAAGGTCTGGGTTTCGCGTTCGATTTTCACCCCTTCTTTAGCCTCGACGGCCTGATGCAAACCGTCACTCCATCGACGGCCAGTCATCATACGCCCGGTATTTTCATCCACGATGATTACTTGATTATCTTGAACCACATAATGCACATCATTCACATAGTTTGTGTAGGCCCGAATGAGTTGATCGATGGCATGAATACTTTCGCTTTTTTCCGAAAACTCATCCTGCGCTGCACGTCGGCGTTGCACCCGGTCCTCGTCACTTATGTTTTCATCGCCATCAAGCGCCGACATAATAGTCGCCAAATCCGGCAAGACGTACGCATCCGGATCCTGTGGCGAAATGGCTTCGGTACCTTTATCGGTTAAACCGGCATCATTACTTTTTTCATCAACGGTAAATAACAGATCCTGACGTAATTCACGGGCCAGCTCTTTATGGGTTTCGGTGAGAAATTGATCATTCACCTTTTCGAGCATACGGCGAACATCATGGTCTTCCAAGAGCTTCAGCAAAGAAGGGTGTTTGGGCATCCCTTGGTGGACCCGATAGAGATTCTTTTTAATAGTCTCGGTGTCTTGTTCTTTTTCTGGATTTTTGAGTTCGGCTAGAATTTCGTTTGCGAAGCCATCTAAAAGTTGACGTTGTTGTTTTACCAAACGTTCGACCATAGGCTTCATGGACAGAAAAAGTGCCTCGGATGAATGCTCGGTAGGACCCGAAATAATTAATGGAGTTCGGGCCTCATCTACTAGAATGCTGTCAATTTCATCGATAATCGCAAAATGGTGTCCGCGTTGAACCCGTTCCGCCGGAGTGTAGGTCATGTTATCGCGAAGATAATCGAATCCAAATTCGGCATTGGTGCCGTAAGTGATGTCTTTCGCATACATTTCCCGACGTTGGATCGGGTGCATCCCACTTTGAATACAACCGACATTCAATCCAAGATAATCAAAAACGATCCCCATCCATTCGGAGTCACGCATGGCCAGATAATCATTCACGGTGACGATATGCACCCCTTCCCCAGTCAGAGCGTTCAAATAGGCAGGAGCTGTAGCCACCAAGGTTTTACCTTCACCAGTTGCCATTTCGGAAATACGCCCTTGATGCATGGCAATTCCTCCGATCAGTTGCACATCATAAGGAACCTCCACCCAAGTACGCATCGCGCCAGACACCTCATAGTCTGATCCCACTAGCCGCCGACAAGCATTTTTGGCTACTGCAAAAGCTTCGGGCAAAAGATCATCCGTCGTTTCACCTTTTTTCAAGCGCTCTTGGAATTCTACGGTTTTGGCTTTCAACTCCTCAACAGATAACTGCTGATAGCTTTCTTCCAGTTTATTAATATCCACGACAATGGGTCGCAACCGCTTTAGGTCACGATCGTTCTTATTACCCACAATTTTTTTAACTAACCATTTCATCGGAAATTCGTTCCTTTCATGTTTTTAAAAGAAGCGGGACCTTAACTTGCCGCACCGTCAATGCAAGCAGAGTTTCTAAGCATTGGAGGGGGAGAATTTTGGCTGCAGATACCATACAATGAGTAAGATCAACCACCCACCGAGATGCTCAGGTTTTGTAAGGAATGATGATGACTGACCGCGCGTGGCACAAGTCACTGCCAGAGATGGTCACTGATGCTCGAGTGAGGAGAGTTTTTCTGCCTTTGCATGCCTAAATTATTAACATCCCTGTGCATCAAGCTCTTCCGTGGTAAAAATCAACTATTATTTTCTTGTAGAACTAAATAATGCATCTATTTTAGCTTTTAAGAAATATGAGCTTTGATTTTTCCATAGTAAGAGATTTACGTAAACGAGCCGGACTCACCTTAGCAGAGGTGTCCGAAAAGTCTGGTTTATCTCCATCCGTCATCTCCAAATTAGAGAGAAATCAAACCGCTGCAGAACTGGATACCCTTTTTCGCTTGAGCCGAGTATTTGATTTAAACACCACGGATTTGGTTTCCCTTGCGGAAGCTCGCACCGCCCAAAAAGCAGAGGCACATCCCTATCAATCCGGTGATTTCACTTTTCAACGTATTCAATACACTAATTTGAAAGCTTTTAAAGCCAGCGCCCCTAAAGGTGCATCAGTTAATCGTCCTGAAATTCATACCGACAATTATGAAATCTGCTGGATGTTTAGTGGGAAACTATTGATTCAGCTTCCCAAAGAACGACACGAGCTTACTTGCGGAGAGAGCCTACAATTTGATGGAGCTCTTGATCATACCTATGAGGCCCTCGAAGATTGCGACTTCATGATTATTCATCTCAACAAAGCGAATCGGTTTTGAAACCCGAAACCAATCCCCCTATCTCCCATCTTCTATCTTCTATCTTCTATCTTCTAACTCCCATATCCTAAAAAATGACACCACAAGACCTGTTACCCAAATTAGATGCCTTCTGGCAAATTTCTGGCGAAAAAATCAACACTCTTCAAAAGGAATACGATCACGCCAAAGGATCACCTGTATTCACCATCAAAGGGAAATATACTACCCGCGGGTGGACCGAATGGACGCAAGGATTTGAGTTTGGTTCTGAAATTCTACAGTTTGATGCAACAGGAGACAGCTCTTTCCTAAAGGCGGGTAAAGCGAACACCGTTAACTACATGGCCCCACACGTTTCCCATTTCGGGGTGCATGACCATGGATTTAACAATGTGAGCACCTACGGAAATTTGCTCCGCTTGATGAATGAAGGGAAAATTCCTGAAAATGAGTGGGAACGGAATTTCTATGAGCTGGCTCTAAAACTTTCCGGTGCCTCACAAGCTAGACGGTGGACAAATATTGCTAATGGAGATGGCTATATTTATTCATTCAATGGACCTCAGTCTCTGTTCGCAGACACCATTCGGTCGTTGAGATCACTTGCGGTCGGCTATCAGTTGGGTCATCCCCTAATGGAGGAAGGTGATAAAGCCATTTCCTTGTTGGATCGTTTGGTACAACATGCTCGAACCACTGCAAATTATACGCTTTTCTATGGTGAAGGCCGCGATGCCTTTGATCTTCGGGGCCGAACCGCTCATGAAAGTTTATTCAATTTAAACGATGGAAATTACCGGGCGCCAAATTCTCAGCAAGGGTTCAGTCCTTTCACCACCTGGACTCGTGGACTGGCTTGGTGCATTACAGGATATGCTGAGGAGTTAGAATTTCTCGCAACCTTGAGTGACGATGAATTAGGTCCATACGGTGGACGGGAAGAGATTGAAGGCTTTATGCGTAAAGCCGCTATGGCCACCTGTGATTTCTATTTGGAAAACACCAGTAAAGATGGAATTCCCTACTGGGACACGGGTGCACCCAACCTTCACAAACTTGGTGACTATACCAAGGTAGATGCTGATCCCTATAATGATTATGAACCCGTTGATAGCTCTGCGGCGGCCATCGCTTGTCAGGGTCTTCTCCGATTAGGTCAGTATCTCGGTGACGAAGGTCAGAAGTACTTCGACTATGGACTTCTGGTATTGGATACCTTGTTGCAGGAGCCCTACCTTAGTAAAGACCCCAACCATCACGGTCTAATCCTTCACAGTAATTACCATTTACCTAATGGCTGGGATTATATTCCAGATGGAAGCAAGATCGCCAATGGTGAAAGTTGTATGTGGGGCGATTACCACATGCGTGAGGCGGCCTTGTATGTGCAACGTTTAGCTAAGAATGAACCCTATTTGAAATTTTACCTGACTAACGAAGGAACGGAACATGAGTAAGAAAGTAGCAATCGTAACCGGTGGTACTCGCGGCATTGGCCTGGGAATTGTAAAATGTTTGATCACTGACGGTTTCAGCGTCATGCTCAATGGTGTCCGGGCCGAGGAATCGGTTTCTGATCTTCTAACCGAACTTAAAGAAAGCGGTGCCGATGTCGCCTATTGTGCGGGAGATATTTCGGATACGGATGCCCGTGAAAATCTTATTACTAAAACTAAAGAGGTGTTTGGTGCCTTACATGTATTAGTAAATAATGCTGGTGTAGCCCCTAAAGTTCGCGCCGATCTTTTGGACGCTACCGAAGACAGTTACGATTGGGTCATGGATATAAATCTTAAAGGCCCCTATTTTCTAACCCAGCTGGCAGCACGTTGGATGGTTGAACAAACAAAAGCCGATGAAACTTGGCAGGGATCCATCATCAATATCAACAGTGTAAGTGCCACCGTGGTATCTGTAAATCGCGGTGAATACTGTGTTTCCAAGGCTGGACTCTCTATGGTCACCGGACTTTGGGCCGCCCGACTCGGAGAATTTGGGATTCCCGTTTACGAAGTACGTCCAGGAATCACCGCAACCGACATGACCGCCGGTGTAACCGAGAAATATGATAAATTGATCGCGGAAGGTCTAACGGTGACCCCACGCTGGGGATTGCCCGAGGATGTTGGCCAAGCGGTGGCTTCGCTCGCAGCCAACCACTTCCCCTACTCTACAGGCCAAGCCATTATGGTGGATGGGGGTCTGACTTTGCCGAGGTTGTAAGAAATAGACCTAAGTGAACGGTGTAGAGTTTATGGACGTTATCCGAAATCCATCCGGTCCATTACGTCCACAAAAATTCAACCCGCTCGGTTAACCATCCAAGCGCTGAACCCCTCTACCCAACTAACCAAGGTTTGCTGATCATCTTCACTCAGTCCAAATCCGTCACAGTGCGTAAAGGCGGTTTTGTAGCAATCCAACCACGCTTGGCGGGCGGTTTCGTCGATTGAAAAGGGAATGTGCCGAGCTCGCATTCGGGGTGGGCCGTGTTTCTCGATATAGATTCTGGGGCCCCCCATCACTCCACACATAAACTCCGCTTGTTTTTCAGACGCGTCTTTAAGATCCACTTCCTCTTGAGGAAAAAGATGTGCAATAGAGGTTTCCTTGAAGAGTTGATATTGGATCCATGTCATCTTATAGAGCTTTTCCAACCCGATCTTATCATAGAATTGGGGAGCCGATTCTCGGGGCGGACCTTCAGGCGGTGTATAAATTTGATTATCCATGAATTCTCCCGTACACTTCAACCATGGAAACACCAATGAAAAAACCGATACTGATTACAGGATCATCCGGCTTGGTTGGCAAGGCAATTACCGATCAGCTGGATAAACAGTCTTTGCCGTGGACCGCGGTTCATCGATCGAAAGAACGCTGGGATCCTGAAAAAGGGATTTTTGACCCAGTATTATTGGATGGGCATTCAATAGTCATACACTTGGCGGGTGAGCCGATTGCTGCCGGACGCTGGACGGACTCACAAAAGAAAAAGATTTACGAGTCTAGGGTTAAAGGAACAAGAGCGGTAGCCGATGCTATCGCAAACTCTCAAAACAAACCCGAGCTTATGATTTGTGCCAGCGCAATCGGGTTTTACGGAGATCGCGGGGAAGAAGTCCTCCATGAATCCTCCGCTCCTGGAGAGGGATTTTTGCCGGAAGTCGTAAAAGACTGGGAAGCTGCGGTGGAGCCAGCCCGAGTTACCGGGGTACGCGTGGTACACCTTAGATTAGGGATCGTGTTATCTCCAGAGGGAGGCGCGTTAAATAAAATGCTTCCTCCATTCAAACTGGGACTCGGAGGGAAGCTGGGAAGTGGGCGAATGTGGATGAGCTGGGTTCATATAGATGATGTAGTTCAAGCCTTTCTCTACGTAGTATCCCATCAGGAACTAAAGGGTCGCTTTAATCTTACAGCTCCTTCCCCCGCCCGTAATACGGAGTTCACCAAGATTCTCGGGGCCGCTCTCTCTAAACCAACGATCTTCCCCGCACCTGCTTTTGTGATCAAACTCCTATTGGGAGAAATGGGCGAAACGTTGCTTTTGCAAAGCACACGCGTGCTACCAACAGGTCTCCTCGCCAAGGGATTTAGGTTCCGGCATCCAGATCTTGATGCAGCCATGGCGGACTTGTTGAACTAACCGGAGCGAGGCCCTGGTTACACTACAGCTTTAGTGAAGGAGGATGTCCTAGTGGCTAGAGCTCTGGTTTCCGCTAGCACAGGAGTGTCCGCGCTCCGCCCACTTCGCCATCAGTCATCCGCCATTATTCCCGTCCCTATCGCTTGACACTGCACCCCTATTGACTATACAGTACACGCCTATTTTATATACCCAGAAAGCTCCACATTGGAGCCGTTAAACCTCATAAGGACACCTAGATTATGGCGACGAAGAAAACCCAAAAAAAATACGTATATTTTTACGGATTTGGCAAAGAAAACACCGAAGGTGATAGTACCTACAAAGCGGTTCTTGGCGGAAAAGGCTCAAACCTCGCTGAAATGGCAAATGCTAACCTCCCTGTGCCTCCCGGCTTCACGGTTTCAACCGAAGCTTGTGCCTACTACAGCTCTCACGATTCTTCCTACGCTCCTGGAATGGAAGCACAGATGAAAACCACCCTAAAGAAACTGGAAAAATTGACCGGTAAAAAATTAGGTGATCCGAAAGATCCACTTTTGGTTTCTGTTCGTTCCGGTGCCGCGGTTTCTATGCCGGGTATGATGGACACCGTTTTAAACTTGGGTCTTACCGATAAATCCGTTTTGGGTTTCATCAAGAAGACAGGTAATGAACGCGCAGGTTGGGATTGTTACCGTCGTTTCATCGACATGTTCGGTAATGTGGTCATGGGACCTTCCAGTGGCTTAACCCACGAAGATTTCGAGCATGAACTTGAAACCATCAAAAAGAAATATGGTGCTGCGGAAGATACCGACTTGTCTGCGGACCAAATGAAAGAATTGGTAGGACGCTACAAGCTCGTTTACCGTAACAAGGTAAAGAAAGCCTTTCCTCAGGACCCCTACGAACAGCTGAACCTTTCGGTTCAGGCTGTATTTAGTTCCTGGAACTGTGATCGTGCGATAAAATATCGTCAGATTAACAAAATCAACGGTCTCTTAGGAACCGCGGTAAATATCTGTACGATGGTCTTCGGAAATATGGGTGCCGATTGTGGTACCGGAGTTGCATTCACACGTGACGGTTCTTCCGGAAAAGCCCTCCCCATGGGTGAATACCTTATCAACGCTCAAGGTGAAGATGTGGTTGCGGGTATTCGTACTCCTAAAAACCTCGATGATATGCCTGACGAACTCGAAAACACCGTAATGTGGAAAAAAGCTCACAAAGATCTTTTGGCCATTATGCGCAAGCTCGAGCGTCACTACAAGTACCCACAGGATGTTGAGTTCACGGTTGAACAAGGCAAACTATGGATGCTGCAAACGCGTAACGCGAAACGTACCGGTCTTGCTGGTATTCGTTGGGCGGTTGAAATGGCCACAGGTAAAGATATTGAAACCGGCGAAAAACTACCGAAACTTCTTACCAACAAAAAAGCTCTGGCAACCATCACTGGTGATGACTTGGAACAGCTTCTTTTCCCTATCTTCGATATCGAAGAGGAAGCGAAACACGAACCATTATTGACGGCCCTCCCTGCAGGACCGGGTGCCGCTGTTGGTAAAATTGTTTTCGATGCGAAAGATGCCGAAGCCCTAATCAAGGAAAACCCTGATGAAAGACTCATTTTGGTTCGTCAAGACACCTCTCCTGAAGATGTAGGTGGTATGTGGGCAGCTAAAGGAATTCTTACTTCCACAGGTGGCATGACCTCTCACGCGGCGGTTGTAGCTCGTGGTTGGGGCAAATGCTGTATTTGTGGCGCATCCGATCTTAAGATCAATGCCGCTAAGAAAGAAATAAATGTGAACGGCAAAACCCTCAAAGCTGGCGACTGGCTCTCTTTGAACGGTTCCACCGGTAAAGTTTACAGTGGTGAGTTACCCACAATGGACTCTCCAGTTGTATCTGCCGTTAGTGGGAACGCCGCGGCTAAGAAACATGCTGTATATAAAATGTATAAGCATCTTTCGGATTGGGCCGACCAGTATCGTACAATTAACGTACGTGCGAATGCCGACTCCCCTGCTGACGCCGTTATGGCCCGTGCTTTTGGGGCAGAAGGTATTGGTCTTTGCCGTACGGAACATATGTTCTTCGAAGGCGACCGGATTTGGGACATTCGTTCCTTTATTCTGGCCGACTCCAAAGCCAGCCGTGAAAAAGCTCTAAAGAAACTTCTTCCGCATCAGCGCAAGGATTTCGAAGGTTTGTTCCGCGCAATGAAAGGATTGCCCGTAACCGTTCGTTTGCTCGATCCCCCCTTGCACGAATTCCTACCTCACACACTAGCGGATCAGAAAGTAATGGCCAAGCACTTGGACGTTGATTTAGATCTGGTTAAGAGTCGGGTTTCTGAATTGCACGAATCTAACCCGATGTTGGGTCACCGTGGTTGCCGTCTCTCGATTACCTTCCCCGAACTCTGCGTCATGCAGACTCGCGCGATTATCGAAGCGGCTTGCAACGTATTAAAACGTAGCAAGATCAAAGCAGAACCTGAGATCATGATTCCTTTGGTTGGTACCAAAACAGAAATTGATCTTCTCGAAAAACTTGTACGCAAAACCGCGGACGAAGTTCTTGAGAAACGTGGAGCCAAGATTCCTTATAAGATTGGTACCATGATCGAGATTCCTCGGGCGGCGTTAACCGCGGATGAAATTGCGGAAACTGCGGAGTTCTTCAGTTTCGGAACTAACGATCTCACACAGTTGACCTACGGGTACAGCCGCGATGATATTGGTGCGTTCTTGCCTGATTACCTCGAGCACAAAATTCTGGATGTTGACCCCTTCCAATCACTTGACCAAAATGGTGTAGGCCAGTTGGTTCTGATGGGCGTTCAGAAAGGACGTAGTACACGTCCTGACCTGAAGTGTGGAATCTGTGGTGAACACGGTGGTGATCCAGCATCGGTTAAGTTCTGTGTAAAAGCAGGCCTCGACTATGTTAGTTGCTCTCCATACCGCGTGCCGATCGCACGAGTGGCTGCCGCACAGGCTGCCCTCTAAGTTTGACCTAGCTCAAATAGAAGAACCCCCGCTTTTACCGGCGGGGGTTTTTTTATTTTCAAAAACGAACCAAGCAAGTTTTTGCCTTGTCATTCAACTACGGAGTTATAGGTTAAAACTAAGTCTTTTCCAAGGAACCCCTATGATTGTTGTAAATACTGACTCCCTTCCGGGCTATGAAATCTCCCATTCGCTAGGAATTGTTCAAGGTAATGTCGTTCGAGCAAAACATGTGGGACGAGATATTGCCGCTAGCTTTAAGAATATTGTAGGCGGAGAATTGAAAGGGTATACCGAACTTCTTACCGATGCTCGAAGAGACGCTATGTCACGCATGCTCGCTCAAGCAACCGAGCTTGGAGCCGATGCCGTTGTCAATGTGCGCTTCAGTACAAGTGCCATTACCCAAGGTGCTGCCGAGCTCTACGTCTACGGGACAGCGGTGAAACTAGCTACATCTACGAACAGCGCGGCCTTGGAATCGCCTCCCCCTATTCCAGTAAGCTGAAGCCGTCATGTTTGAAGTATTGGCTACATATTCTATTCCACTGCTAATTCTGGCAGTCGCATTTTTCGCTGGGAATGTCAGCGCATCCCGTCATGAGAAAAGCTTGCTGGAGAGACAACAGACCGTGGCGCATATCCACACCACAGATCTAAATCGTTTTTCCCAGCCGGATCCTACGAGTCAAGCCAACTTATTCACGGCTGAAGTGACTTTGGGTATCGACCATTTTCGTGGCTTTCTCGGGCGCCTTAAAAATATTTTCGGTGGGCAAATTCGTAGTTATCAAAAAACATTGGATCGCGCTCGCCGTGAAGCACTCACGCGGGTCATTGAGCAGGCGCATTATGCAGGGTATAATGCGGTGGCCAACGTACGTTTGGAGTTTGTGGATATTTCCGGAAAAGCCAACATGGTCAAACGGGCCAGTATAGTGACTATTATCGCCTATGGCACTGGCTACAGGACCCAAGCACCCCCTACAGGGGAACAGATTTCCGTTATTCCAACCCCAGCTATAATCTGATGGCGAAAAAAAAAGAGTCTTCGGACTCGGTATTTTTTGAACCACATTTTCAGGAAGCCCCTTCTTTCATTCCAGATCAGGATCAATCTCCCCTAGCGTCCGTATGGATGGAACCGTTGCAATCTACGACGGGTGCGGCAAAAGGTAAACAGCTCTACCGGGACTGGTTGCTGGAGCAAAAGTCAAAACAATCTCTGTCAAAAACCTGGCTTCGAACGATTTCTCTCTCCCTTTTCGCAGGGCCACTAGCTGTCTTCACAGCTTTAGTTACCAATCAGCAGAGGTGCAGGAAGCGGAGCCAGTAGAAGCTGAGTTTTAGTTATTCGGCAGTCTCTCCCTATTCTTCATATCAGTTTATGTTTCGGTTTGCAGTTCTAAATAACGTTTGGATTCCAGCGGCA